>Ga0209367_1010828_pt1 | contig 12170 bp, 5 predicted proteins | sample WorMetLIZISLAND2_FD_187412 | JGI IMG/M metagenome (GOLD analysis project Ga0209367, IMG submission 187412) | Marine gutless worms symbiont microbial communities from Max Planck institute for Marine Microbiology, Germany - Olavius geniculatus... ... | reverse complement strand
ACTATGTTGAAACGTACTTATTTCATGGCAGTGATCGACGGCGTGTTCTGCCTGAGAATGGGTGCTGTACACCGACCTAGTTGACATTTTAGCTGTTTCACGTTTAATCAAAGGTACAATTTACAGAGAAAAAACTAAAATCATAAATCCTTGGGGGGGTCCGTAGACCCCCCCAGCCCCCCTAAAATGACGCCCGAGCAGAAGCAGCGTCTCCGAAACGACTGTTTCCGGATCCAGACGCCACACACTACGTCCGTGTCGACCGACGGACTGCTCACTGTCAACAGTCGCCCGTGTGCTGGCAAGAAGTTGAACCAGCGGAAGCGGCGTTGTGTGTTATCAATAGGTTCTTTATGAAACTGTTCAAAAGCAATAATATTCGTATTGTTAGGAAATGTCAGGAAGAATTTGCGTTTTTATTGCCAAGTGTTTTACTTGCACATCGGAGTGAGCATTTTTTTAGTTAAGTACAAGGATTGTGATAATGCTTTTTGTAAATTGTTTTAGTCTGAAACCTCATAGATAAAATGCTGTTGTGACACTGTTGTGGACTATGGACCGTATTATTTATATGTATTTTTCTTTTTTTCGCTGTTGCTATTGTATTATTTTTGTGTTTTTCTACCGTGATCGGTGAATTAAAGATTATCAAAATGAAGGTTAAGCAATTTCTTTTATTTTATAAGTGCAATTTGAGTACGATGAAATTTTGGTTTTGTTTCCATCTTTTATAACAATAATTTGAGTTTAATGCTGTATTTATTTAGTTTTGGTTATATTATTGTTTTAATATAAAGTAGGTGAAATTTTATGGTGATTAAACTACTGTTGTTTTAAAATGTTATCGACCTTGGTTAGGTAGGGGAAAAGTACAAAATATATGGTAATCCTAAGAACGTTCTAATGTTGTAGATACGAGTTAGATACACGCGAGCTAAACTACAGTTATGCGTCTGGCGTTTGAGTTGATCCTCCGTCTGGAATTCTGTACACTCACAGTATAGCAGTAGCCTGTCATCTAGTACAGTTTGCAGCATTTTTCGAGGAAAACGCACTTGAACATACTGCATAAAAATTTAAATCGCTGCGTTATTTAAATACACCGAAAACTCTGTCAATTTACGCAGCTATATTGGTATTAACATACCGTAACAACGGCGTAAGATGAGAATACGTCTGTCTGTCGTGTATTTGGAGAAATTTCAATTTATTTCAATGGTTTTTTGTTGCTGCGACGTGTTGTCTTCTACTATGTGTGCAACAGCAAACCAAAGCGACATGGTGCGCTGTTGCACCAAGACGGCCCGATGACGTTGCGAGCTACACAAGCACCATGTCGACGTGATTCGCTGCTGCGCGTCCGCTAATAGCCAATCCACGCGAGTGCAACACGAAACCAAGTCTACTTGGTTTTATGTTGCGTCTCTTGAACATGCAAAAAGTTTGCGTGCAAGAGTAAACGAAGTCGACTTGGTTTCGTGTTACGCGCAGCAAACTCAGTGATGGTGTTATGAGCAAAGTAGTCATTTCCCGTAAATGAACCTGTCTGAATGCAATATAGGCTACAGTGCAACCTGAGGCAGCTAATTCAGCGCTATAGCTCTTGAGCGATCATCATTATTTTTGCAATTAATTAAATACATTTAACTGCTGTAAGTTTACACTATATTTAATATAAGTTATAACAGCTTTTTCTTGTATAAATATTTGATTAAGCTTTGCTGTATCAGCCGCAATTGTTGCGTTGTATCACAGTGGTTATAAGCCTAACTATACAGTAGTTTACAGCTTTCATAGTTGACGAAGTCATGGCAAATCTGGTAAGACATATTGCCGTAGTCATTTTTCCAGCGGAGCAAATCTAGTTCTAGAAGGTCATGCGTGCTTTTCCATGTAATTCCCTCGAACTAATTCCCATTTTCTTTCCGTCTGTCCATCTGTCTTCTCAGCGAGGGACAGTAAGATCTGTATTTTTGGCATGAAAAAGTCAAGAGACTGTATACAGCAGATATATACTGTGTTATTTATCAATGCACTACTGTAATTTAAAACTGCACTTTGTTTAAAACCGCACACTATATGATCCCTTGAGAGAATAGTATAATACTGAATGTAGTGTGATCAACTAAGTTGTTGATTTCTGAACTTTTCAGCAATTCTACTCAATGAAAATAAATTCAACACCTCAAACTATTTCCACGATACCAAAACCATTTCTAAGTCTTAGTCAGCATCGACAAAACATTTTATTGATAAAAATATTAGCACAGACGTTATATTCCATAGCAACATGTCAGCTGAATTTCAAGTGTAACCACACAAAAAAGACAAAATTTTATTATACATTGCAGTAAAACACAATTATGCATGCTCTGTTGTAGGCATTTATTCAAGGTACTTGCACAGTTAACAAAACTTATGTTGGAAATTTAGTTCTGTTGCAAAGGAATATAAACGATGAATGCACAAGCACACTCAGTTTTCTCTTAACCATTGTGCTATGCTATGATGAGGCTCATGATAATCCTAGCTAGTTCTCCCTCAAAAAGGTTCTCTTACAGTCTAGAGGCAGTGCTACATAACTGTAGCAGTGAAGGTGTACATATGAACAATATCAATTTTAAAAAGAAATAAGACTCGACATTATCGGCATCGTGACAGGGGCCCGGAATTTTAGCACATCTGGATGGGAAAACTGTCAAGTTAAATATTTTATTCCCAAAATAAGAAAAAGTGCAAATCAATCATGTTAAGGTCAAAAAATTTAAACATTAAGCACCAACACGTCTGTTGGAAATTTGCAGCAGTCAGAAAAACCGGACTTTCCCCGTCCCCTGAGCTTTTCTCACTATTCGTTGCTGGTGTACATGCTCAAGACGAACAAAATAGCACGAGTACAGCATACACATTATGTGTTGAGGGCTGGTAGTAGATGTTATATATCGAAACAACCAGTTACTATGCCGACATTATTAGAATTCTGACAAATGAGCAGAAAACTGCCAAACGTTATCACCACGAACATCAACACTGCGCACTCGGAAGGCAATCGCAAAACTGTCAGCTGGAACGCGACATTTAAAAGTTACTAATGTAACGAACTGTGCCCATCGCGTCAGCAAATGCCACACAACGAACCAATGTAAGATCATGGAGAAAAACACAAAATACTGCTGTGATGCATTGCCATGCAGAACACTGGAATAAGAACTACGGTCCCTTAAAACAGTCTCACATTGGTAACGAGTGATGCAATCGTCTCAAATCAGTTCAGATGTCAGTGATACGGTCATCAGCCAGGGTTGAAAAAACAGGCTTCTTTGTAAGAAACCCAACCCAATGGGTTGACTGGGTCTTTGGGTTCAACCATATTTCACAAAAGTTTTTACTTGATGGGTCTTTGGGTTTCAAGTTATTAGAATCAGCTAGATATCATTCACATCAAGTGAATATCCAAAAACTTGCAAATTTTTAGAGGTTAAAAACTTTAAAAACCTAGCGACGATAAAACAGTACGTCATCAGTGGAGCAAGGAACTAGTAGCATTTGATCAGGTTTGGAATGGGTTTTCCCAATAAAACCCAATGGGTGTGTCAACCCTGTTGTCAGCAGACAATGCATGCAGAAACCGTTGTCCAACTCATCTCCAGTAGACAAGAGTCCCTCCCGGCAGTCAATCAATTAGTCTTCTACTAACATCATCTATTCAGCTTCGGCTCCTTCGGCCTCGTCATCAGGTTGCTTTCGTTTCACACCTCGGCTCTCCGCTTCTGAAAACGTCACAAGTACATGCGATAAATATCATAGCCATCATTAAACTCCATAAAACTTCAGTACAGCGAATTTTACAACTTAATAAAATGTGGAAAATAATGAATGATGCTGGTACAGATGGTCAACTTTCATTTCAAAAACTATGCTGAAACGTGACAATTTACTGATAAATTAAACGATGCACAAATGCAGAAGAAATGGGTGCATGGAGTTTTAACAGGATCCTGTTTTTGAAACGAGGTTTACAAATTGGTATTCTCAATAGACTTATTTCATGCATAGGATGTTTTAGGCCCCTACGGAAGGTATGTCAAAACTGTAAGAAATGACTGACTCAAAATACCAATTACGGTGCAGAGCAAGGAGAATTTATGTGATCCAGAAATCCCGGGATTGGAACAACACCAATCCCAGAATTCGGGATGGGCGAAAACAGCCAGGATCCCAATATTAGAATTCCTACTTGGAATGACCAAAAATGATGCATCGTTGCCGCAATGTTTAACTTCATGAAGCAGCTGAGATCAAAACGATAGTATCGGTCACTCAACCCAAGTTATACAAATGCTTGTAGGGCACAGTGTACGCAGACAATATAGCAAATTTTATGCAATATGCAGTCAAAAATAACAAACGATTACAATTTTCATAGCATCAAGAAATGTTTTTAAAATTCTCTAACCCAAGAATTTGCAGACATTATTGATTCTGACTAAATGATCAAAGGAGTATTATTTTCCGATGACGACAGAAACAAGATCGGGCACATGTGACAATCAGTTACCTTCAGCAGCTTCAGCAGAGACGTCTGCAGCATCCTCTTCAAGCTCTTCTTCTCCCTCTGAATCTTCATCTTCATCTTCATCACCCGGGTCAAAGTCGTCACCCTCACTGTCATCCTAACACGACAAACATACAACACTCATCGCTGCAGTAATCACGACAATTCTGAGCACATTTAAACAGATGTCACGTAATTCGACTAAGGATCCTATCCAATGTCCTTATAATCTCTCGGTTCAAAGTCATCACCCTCGCTGTCATCCTAGCACAACAAACATGACATCCGTAGCAACGTTAACTGCAGCAGTAAGTGCAACAAAAATGAGTATATGCGACAGGGACTAGCTGGCACAAGGCCTTATGGGCCAAGACCGAGACATATAGCTCCGAGATCGAGAACGGCAGGACGTTCAGTAGTCAGCACTTTGTCCGAGACGCGAACACAACGTTTAGATTAAGACCACATCCCTGCTACAGGTACAACTATATGCCAACGGTGAATTCAATAATGCACTTAGTTACAAACACACCATGTCCGTGATACACAATCAGTCATATAAAGGCATAACTATAATTAAACCTAGTACTGTAAGTTTGATAGGCTCCAGTATGTTTACATAATACAATGTACAGCGGCTAAAATGAGACTATTTAGTTTCAGCTATTACAAGCAGATTCACAATTATGCTGACATCAGATCAGTATACACAAATCTGACTAATTTTTTACTCCTCACGTGCTACATTCCTATCGTAGCGAAGAGGAGTATATAAGATCAGTGTAATATTGAGGACCGACCGACCGACCAACCTCTGTTCCTGGAAGAGCCTTCCTGCAAGAACTTCAAACGGCCATATTTCCACAACGGTGCTAGATAGATGCATGGTCACTATGGACTATCGATATGAAGTCGACCCCCGGGAGTCGAATGGTTACGTGACCGATGACGTCATTTGCGGTGTGAAAAAAGGAACTAAAAAGCAGTTAAAAGAGTACAGGAAAAAATAATGCACATGAGGATTACATTAGATTGGTCACAATCTAAAATATTTCTTGTGGTAAATAACAATGTTCACTTTGCAGCTCAAATTGTTATTACTCAGCTCACAGTCCAACAACAAACACACTAACTGAATTTTGATACTATCAAGATGACAGCAAATGCACTTGAACTGTTTGTACTGTATAACTGATAACACTATCGTATGACAAAAGCAAATCAATGTTGAGACCTCCAGGCCGGACTTCTGTAGATACGAGAGTCCAACCTCTGTATCCTCCTCGTCCTCTTCCCCCTCATCATCATCTACATCATCGTCGTCATCGTCATCTTCTCCATCCAGATCTGGCATCATACGACAAACCTCATACGATGCATTGCCAGTCTGCCAGCAACATCATGAGGTTGAAAAGTTAGAAGCACAGGGGACACAAAGTTGCAATTTTCTTCAACAAACCGCTGCAAATTGTGGACAGGACATTAAGGGTGCAAAAAATTCTAATTTTCCCGCGAAACTGTTACAAAATGGAAGCTCAAATTATGCACTATGTGAAGAAGATTTTTGAACAGGCTGAAATTTCTTACAGACAATTATGGTGCTATATATTTCAAATTCACCCCAAAAATGTCTACAAAATGGAAGATATTCAGCTCAAATTATGCATTTTGGGAGAAAGATTTTCAAACAGGCTAAAATAAATGGAGGGGAAGTTCTAGCTTCATGCTGTGATGTCACTGAATACCAAGTACATATTGCAAACCTGAGAATCTGATACTTTTCTGCAGCGAAAACCATTCATCAATTGCAAAGGAGTTTGCAGCTGAATATAATGCCAAAAACGTATGCTTTACTTCAAATCGGTAATCACAAGTTGAAAAAACATCATCACTAGTTCACAACTAAGCACTGTAACGTGTAAAATCAACTCAAATCCTGTTGCATTTTAAACGTAAATAAAGCTGGTCTGTGCTCATACTGTTCACATGCGAGAGCACCAGAATAAGGCACAGCAATAACTGTCCGCCTGCCATCAATGGCACTAAGAATTTAGCTTCATCGGGGGCATGGTCGCAGATTTCTCCATTGCCGTTGGCCCCAGAAACGTCATTTTTAATGAGTGGGGAGCAATTTTCCCAACTATCCAGTATCCAGGGTTGGCATTTAACATGGGACCTGGGTAAAACTGGTTTTGCCCAGCCCAGTGAGTAAAACCCGGTTTAAACCGGGCAAAAGTGGGTAAAACCGGGTAAAACTTACATTAGGTTTCTCGACTTCTGTTACTGGCTATAATACACAATGGTAGTGCATTGTATGTAGGAGCTAGGCTGCTGGATGGGGTAGATATGGTTGCCAAAGCTGTAAAAATTTGGGAAATAATTTACGAGAATGTTATTGCCAAGATTAATTGGAATATTTTGAAAAATAATTTTATGGTAAAGATATACCTTTCATAATTTTTCAGCACAGTGTGAGTAATCATGAATAGATAAACAAATAAGTAAACAAATAGTATGTCAAAAAAGCACACCTCTAATTAACTGATGATGAGATTAAATTGCTACTTTGTTAAAGAGTACAAAGTCTTGATGACAATCTTGCTTGCTAGTCTGACTCTAAGTAGTTATGATGTTTCATGTAGAGTTTTTTTGCTGGTATGTTAAGTGTTCTTAGAATACAGACCAAACTTCAAGCACTTTAATGTTTGGCTCTTGATCAGCAGTATTATTTTACGTTAAAATTTTGAACTTAGTGCTAACACAAGTTAAATACAAATTACTCTGCTTGCTTATAGACCAGATGTAAGTTGTAGCACATGTACTTGTATGCCATATCACTGACTGTTTTTCAGTTTTTCATCGTAATCTTTGCTTAGCGGATTATTTGCATTTGAAGTTTCACAGCGGTTAACATTACACAATGTTCATTGAAGCTGATTAATGTGTGTGCATTTCAGCTGTCATGATGTTCAAAAGATTTGTTTATGAGCACACTATTTCAAATTCTTGTCAGAAAACAATTCTTATAAGTTTACGACATGAATGGAAGCAACTGCAGTCGAAAAAATGACTTTTCCCAGTTTTACCCGGGGTTATAGTGGGTTTTACTGGTTTTGCCAACCGCCTGTGGGTATAACTTGCCAACCCTGCAAATATATGTAGAAAGAGAAAACATCTAACGAACGCTAAAAAGTCCTAGGTAAGCGGCTAGTCTTTAGTTAATGCAAGAAGACTATCAGGTGCAGACGGTAACAGTGCAAGGGAATGTGCTCTTCTCTTCTGCCTCCAGTTCTGCAGCGTACACTGACAACCGGCCGTCATCACAGGCAAAAGTTAAAAATAACCTTCCTCGACCTCGATAGGTGGCATGACGTTGTATGACCAAAATGAACACAGTTCGTCATCGATAGCATACCTTCATCGGGTGTTTCGTCGGAGAGCTCTCCAATGCCGTTGGCGCCAGGCATGATGTCCTCGTCGTCATCCTCTTCGTCATCATCCTCTTGCTCCTGGTCATTGCGGTCGTAGCCGTCCAGGAACTGCAATCCATCCAGAGTCTCAAACGTCTTCTCACGGTAATCATCGAGGTTTGTCACCTCGCAGTTGAACAAGTCCAGCGTGCTCAAGTTCAGCAGCTTCTTCTGCACACGAACAGCAACTTTCCATTGCAAAATCAAACCTAATTAACCAGGGTTTGCAATCTTTTACTGACAAAAAATCCAGAATATTTTCAGGACAAAAAATACATGGGTAACTTCAACCAATAACTATGTTCTCAGGATTATAACTGTTAAACACTGAGAAGTAACATGTAGTAAGTACCCACAACTGATTAATGCTGCCACTTTACCTAGTTAAAAAGAACTCTGTAGTATTACACAACAACATACTTAAGAAGAAAGCCATATAGCTAAAATAGCTCAGGCTTTCACTCTAAATTAGAGCTGTCAAGGCGTTAATTTTTTTAACGCATTAACACAGTGCGTTAATTTTTTTTAATGCATCAATTAATGCACCCAGTCCCGTCGAGATGGAGAGTAGGTGGTAAATTACCCCGGGCCCAAGACGTTTATGGGACCCGCCTGTAGAAAATAGAAAGTTAGAAAAATGAAAAAGTTTTAAAAACAAATATAATTTTTATTTTTTAATAGCCTGGATCCAGTTCTCCTTTAAAAAACCTCAGACAACATTATTTTGATCAGCAGTAACTGACTTCATAGCATAGAAATCTATTAGCCTGTCAATGAAATAAATAAGCAATTGTTTATTTACAGCAGTGATGAAACGAAAACTAGTTTAGTTACTTGATTTCATTCGATTGTCATATAACCCCAGTTTAATGGAATATCCGAACTTTTGCTGTACAGAATTTAGTAACTGAATGAAATAAATTTATGCATGTGCGTTAATTTTTTTAACGTGCGTTAATTTATTAACACATTAATGCGTCAACTGTGACAGCTCTACTCTAAATACATAACTCCGATATTCAGCACAGTAATACCCCGTTTACAAAATCAAGCATATATCGAGCAATCATCAAACAAACATCCAGCAAATGCATTCAAAATACACGTGCACGATGTGTGCTCTAACTGCTTGATGTTAGCTCGACGTCTGCTAGAAGCTTGCTTGGTGTAGGCTATGCTTTAAGCATACTTCATATTTGCTCGATGTTCGCTCAATGTTTGCTTGATCGTGTGTACGGGGTATAACACTACAGCAATAATACCAGCATTCTATCCGTGAGCTTGGGACAAATAATAACTGAATAGTCTATCACTCACCAGTGGCTCCAATGTGTCGAGATCTTTGATCTTGTTTCCGCTGAGGTTCAAGTACGTTAGCTTGGGACAGCCATGTAGAAAATGCAGCCCATTCGATATTCTATTGTCGCTCAACTCTAACTGCAACACCACACAAAAACAAATTAAACCAGCATGTCACATTCACGATACTCATATAACACAACAGGATCATAGGCAGGGGAGGGTTTGATTGAACCCCACCCTGTATGTCGAAACCAGCAAACGTTGCACAAAAATAACCAAAATGTCACCAACAGATTCGATTTTTGAGCTCAAAATACATGAAAGAAAAATGTGCATGCATCCGTACTTTGCTCCCAGGTCCTGATTCCACTCCGGGAACTTACAGCATTCGCTGGAAAGACTCTCAACAAATGGCCGCTTCACGGTCTGCAGTGACAATCTGCAGTGTAATCACAGCAAGTTATGAACGAACTTATTATCAGTACTCATCTGATCCTTTCCAGATCATATACACATGTTCTTAAGTCTGTTGTGTTTGCCAGGTGGCAACAGCAGAAGTTCATCCTGCCCCAACACTATCTTCTCGGCCCCAAGTTACTAACAGCTTTAATGTTTTTTGTCCTGCACTGTTACCACAATAGAATTTCTTGCGTCTGATAATACAATGCAAGAACAGTGCAGCAACAGCTGGGCCAAATAGCTCAGGCAGTATACAAGTACCTAAACTGTTCACAATACTCCACGACTTGTGTGAATCATACCTTCTTCAGATTCGGCAAGTTCGGGAAACCCTTGAGTGTAGTGAGACCAACGTTGATAAGACTAAGTGATTCTAGAGCCTTAAAGTCGTCAGTGAGACCAGAGATCTGTGTTGATCGGCAGTTGTCGAGATTTAAATCGACAATCTGCAACATTCATAAACATCAGCACATGCATTATATGCTGTGTCGCAATGGTCCACTTAGTACATTGCCTGCTGAATGCCTGTTGCATGGGCATTCGTTCAATTTCGTTGTTGTCCCAATGTCTGGCAAGTTGTTTCCAGGCCCGTTGAGAGCCACAGTGAGGCCCAGGAAACATTCTTGTGGGGCCCCCCAAACATTCCCATAGGGCCCCGTTGGGGAAAAATTTTTTTTGAATTTTTCTTTCTTAAAATGGTGCATTCTGGTAGTTTGTATTTTTGAGCGATGGTGACGCCCCCCAAATGTTGCAGGGCCCGGGGTAGCTTACCACCCTACTCCATCCTCAATGGGCCTGACCGTCTCGGTTAGTCTCAACTCTCGAATGCCATAGTTTTGCAGATATTGATAACCTGAACACACTCCACAACGCACTTTCAAGCAGTCCTGCCTGTAAGAAATCACGAGTAAAGCAATAAAAATCCTGACAAATTAACAAAAGCTGTGACTTAAATTTAGGCCAATGACAGTAACCATTCCACGAATGCATTGTTACACCAGCTATATAAAATAAAATCACATGACACAGCCTTTAAAATTCCCCGTAACTTCTTAGTGAAAATTCACATTAATATGAATAGTAATATTGCCGTTATTAATTTATACTGATATCAGGTAAAATGAGTACCAACATCAGCTAGACAACCACGTGTACACCCCATGCAGCTGTATCTATAGCATTTTGCAACAGGCCATCTTAGTTATATACCCTACAGTGAGAAATGACTACCAACTACGACATTAATTAACGTACAATGAAATATCTTACACGCAATCATTGTGCTATAGCAAATAAACAAGTACAGCAATATGGCAACATAATTACGTCCACCAACATCCAAGGAGAGGGGGTTTTCGAAAGAACAACAAACATGGTGTAGCCAATATGGCCGTCCAGCATGCCGGTGCAATAAGTAGGTTAAGTCGCAATGCAACAGTCACGCCGCGTTTTCTCGTTTTCTCTGCAACATACCTCATCCGCTGGCCTGCCACGTTTCTCCAACTCGATCCGCTTCTCCATATTTTCCATTTAAAACAGACAACGGTAAAGCTCGAAGATAACCTAACACACAACTTGCAACAACAAGAAAGAAAGCAGCACCAACAAGCCGGCAAACGCAAGCACAACTGCACAAGACTGGCCAACACAAAGCGCGGCAAATGAGTCAAGTTCAAGGCCGCAGCCAAACCTAATGAATATGCATGTCACATTTTCAAAACATACAGTAAGTAAGAAAATTGAACTTAACTGTGATAAATATGAAAAAAACAAAAGATATACTGCGGGCGGTACAATCTTTTCTTGCCTTACACCGTGACACAAGTCTTGGTCTTGACATCCTCAGCCTTGTTGTTCAGTGAGGCCGCACTTAGAATACTGCGGTCAAGTCTGGACACCGTACTACAAAAAGGAAAGCTGCTTGGAAAAAGTACAGCGAAGACCTACAAAATTGGTCAGAAATTTGAAGAATTTGCCTTATCATGACAGAATATCAAAGACTCCGCGGAACTCTCATTAAAACATATAAAATAATTACGAACAAAAAAACGTGTTCGTTGCTCTGTCTGAAACAGCTCACTTTCGTGGACACATTAAAAAAAGATCTTCAAACAACCGATCAACAGGACCTGCAGGCAGAAATTTTTCAGTCAGGCTGATGCATATCAACTACCAGAGAATGTCATTGCAGCAGACTCGGTTGAGTCATTCAAGAAACGTCTGGACGAACACACGATTGCGAATTGATGAGCATTGGAAATTAGGAAGAACCAGTGGCGGATTCAGGGGGCGGGGGGCGGCCGCCCCCCCATTGACTGCATGCATTGTAAAACCAAGTAAAAATTTTGCACCAAAATGCATTATTTCTGCATAAAATTTTCAAA
>Ga0209367_1010827_pt1 | contig 12171 bp, 8 predicted proteins | sample WorMetLIZISLAND2_FD_187412 | JGI IMG/M metagenome (GOLD analysis project Ga0209367, IMG submission 187412) | Marine gutless worms symbiont microbial communities from Max Planck institute for Marine Microbiology, Germany - Olavius geniculatus... ... | reverse complement strand
TCTGTGATTTCCCAAGGTAAGACAGTTGCACTAAATAGATGAGGTGGGAAATGAAACCACCATTCGATGACATATAGTCTCATTAATAAGTGTGCCAAAAATTATTATAATCGGACATTCATTGTTCCAGTTATTGCAAAAAATGTAGTCACATGCTTTTTTTTGAGACACAGTGTAGTTTTAATTCCCTGCAATAGGCCTTTTTAATTGGCACCATGTGATGACTGCAGAAAGACACCACAGGACACGCCGCCACCGCTGCCAGGCATCATCCGAGTCGACACACTTCGCGTCCTCGGAGTGACTCTGACGAGGAGACTGGCAACATCAGACCACATCCGGCGAGTAGTCAGCGAATGTTCGCAGACTCTGTACGCGTTGCGTGTGCTGCGTCACCACGGCCTGACTGACGCTGGCCTACACACAGTCTTCCGGTCAGTCGTCGTCGCGAAGCTGCTGTACGCCTGCTCAGCTTGGAGCGGCTTCATTGCGGCATCTGATCGTCATCGCGTCGATGCGTTCCTCCGCCGCAGCAAACGCTCAGGCTACTGCCAGCCAGATCTACCGTCCTTCGACGAACTGCTAGAAGACGCCGACGATAAACTACTCAATAAACTCTGTAATAACCCCCAACACTCACTCCGCTATCTTCTACCACCACCTAACCTGGCATCACATTACAATCTCTGTCCCACCTCATCTCACAACAGACAATTACCTACATGCTCCGGACACCTGGCTGATGCCAACTTCATCACAAAACTACTGTATAAGGACTGTTACTGATCTCTGACACAATAGTGACATTTTCGCTGTTTATTGCTCATTTATCGCTCCCTTATAATTCATAGAAAATTTTTTAAGCTAGCTGTGCTCTGTACCTTGTGTTACATTCAAAATTTGTTTTAAATCACTGACGTACTGCTTAAAACTTACCTTTTTGTGAAAATCGTTTTATGTACGCTTGACGTAAGATATGATACTTACCTGCTTGTTAACATAATCGCAATATGTCTATATTATTTGTAACAACGAATGCGTTTTGACATTTGCTGTAGTAAAGAATTGAATGGATGAATGAATGAATGACAGAAAATAACCGTTCTAGTTTTAAATATTTAAGTGTCGTTTACAAGGCTAAGAGTATTGTTATTGTTGACACGGTTGTAGGAAAAGAGGTTTTGTGAAGTCTGCCAATTCGTCGACCTAGAAAGAAAACACTGTAACAGCAGGCGCGCGTGTGTGTGTGCTGTCACATTTGACGACTGAACGTATTACAGAGTATAGACCTGGATGCGATAATTTATGTCTGTCGAACGAGTCGTCAGTATGTCTCAGTTGCAGCAGGTAAGCGAGGTGCTACGAGTACATTGAGGCCTGCGCACGGCATGTGTGACGCTGTATAATGCTTTCTTATGGCTCTGGTGTGCGACCCTCTACTCGAGGCGCGCCAATAAAGACGGTGCAATATTCTTTATCTCCAGAATCGTGTCAGCTTTTTCACTTGGATTTTTACCGCTGTTTACAAAACAGAAATTAGGCCACACATCGAGCAAATTTCATTACCTATACAATGTTTGATTTCACAATCATATCCATTTTAAGTTGTAAGTGCATTTTCAAGTACAAAACTACGTGTCTGACTCTGACTTAAGAGTATCAGCGCTGATATTTTTTAATCTTACAGTCGTATTTTCACGTTAATTTGAACGTTTTTACATTTTTTGCGTCTTTATTAAGATTCGGGACAATTTTATTGTCGTCGGCTAATGTTTTACGATGAATAAACTGATCGAGTAATGAATCGCATCCAAACGACTGAAGATTGAACCAATTAGTATTCTAACAAAAATTGAAGCTTGAACACGTTGCATAAACCTCTAACTGTTGGCAAAAAGTTCTGCAAATTTTGGTTAGTTTCTTTGTGATTATTCAGGACGCGACTTTGCGTGTTCAAAAAAGCGAACGTAAAGTTTACACCGCTCAGATGTTTTATTAAAATTTGCAGCATGCTGGTGGAATAGGCTACTGATGTATGAAATGCAAACGTTTTGTTTAATTTCATGCTGCCGTTACTGATAGACAAAAGTTTTTCTATGGGTTATTTCTTATTTACACTTATGTACACTGTGTTGCGGTAAGGGCGTCACCTTTTCGTGTCTAGCGTGATAACGAGTCATGACATGCAAAGGTTCAGTGTTACACGCAGACAGACGTCATGTATCATGGCTTCGTGCTGAACATCATATATGACTGTATAAAACATAAAACTTGGCTTGAATGCCAGACAATATACGGTAAAATATATAACGCACATCATCATTATTTAGGCATCCTTGCCCAAAACAGCGTGACAAATAAAAAAAGTACAAAATTACATATACGCAGTATGTAGTCCAAGACTAGCATGTTTAGCAACTCAGTATTTAAATACCGATTTTGAACTAAATCAGATATTGATGGTTACTAAACTTAGTTACTCGAACAGCGCCATAGGCCCACTTCTTCAACGGTTTGACGTGGCTATGATGTAAGATAAAGGTTTTTAATTGCTATTTTATTTTGAGCACGCCTTCAAAACGTTAAAATGTTTTGCAAAATTTGCAAATTTTTTTTCAACATTTTTGTCATGTTATTTTATCATCTTCCCATTTTGGTTTTTCTGTTCTTAGGCAGTTTCTGGATTTTTTTATGTTCTACATTATAATTATACTTTTATTTTAGTTTCTCCCCTTTTATCTAAAACATTTTAGTGCTTTTTAGTTTATGTGTTAAATTAAACTGACAGCTACTATGGCCTAAATTAATATAGTTCTAATGACGATTAGCAGCAATCAGCGTCCGCTATACGCAATAACGAACCAACACATTCTAGGCCTATGACAATTTAGCACATGCACAAAATGGAGAAACTGCTATAGGCTCGAAAGACCGCGACTGTACGTTAGAAGAAGCAACAGGTAAACAGAAACAGACGAGTAACAGGTGGCCTGACCGATAACTGTAATTAAACATAGAAACGTAATCCCGTGATTAAAAGCAGCAGTTGGAGTATGCCCTACAGTAAATCGACGAAAATACTTTGAATATTGAAAAAAACTTAATAATATGTCGGCATACCGTCGATATATTATGCGGACGTCCACCGGTCCTATAGCTATTCGTATATACAGCATTTACATATCTTTATTGCTGGATATCACGAACGTATCGTGCTCGATAAGTTAGGTCAAGTCATGTATACGTGGTAAGTTTGATGTTTGACCTTTAAAAGCAGAAATCGACACACCGGTTACTCCTGCCGATATGTAAACCTACGTTCGCATCAGGTTTTGTTTTTTTCTATGCACTTTTTGACTTAGAGAACTGCTCGACCGGTAGAGACGGACAAACGGATAGATAGACAGTACTGCCACGCAGTAAATGTTAAATTACAATTCCGCTGAAATATTTCAACAAATTCATAAAAGCCTGTTTTCGCACACACAAAGATAACAAGAAATTTGAGTTAATGCTCACAAAACGCGCGAAATAAAATAAAATAAAACCCCCTATTTTGGCGTTCAAAAACATTCAAGGTCATTGAATTCGGCGCCAATCGAGAGCCAGTGTATGACTTCCTTTTAGTGATTAATAGTAACCTAGGCCCTATCTCGCACCGTTACTGAGATACAGCGACTTATTGGCCAAAAATCGCAAATTTTGCCCACGACCTCTCATTTAGCTCTCTCGTTCGGGGTGACCCCTTTCGAATTTATGGAAAAGCTTTACGGTTCCTGCAACTAGAGTCTTCCAGGCAGCCGACGGTGAAGATTTGGTGATCGTAACTTGCACCGTTTTTGACTGATCCACCCGTGTGACAAACAGACAGACGGACGGACGGACGGTCAGACAGAATTGCGATGGCTAAGACGCGCTAAAGCAGTAGCTGCTTTCGCACGTAAAAGCTAAGTTTTTACGGTGCTTGCTATAGCGTTGCTTACACGAGTCAGACTCGTGACCAGAAGCACTTCACAATCTCGGAATTGGCAGCTAATTGGCAAGAGCTAATGATAGCGCAGCGCATTATGCGGCTATCCATTATCCACGCAGGCAAACAATTGGACTCGCGGAGCCATCTCAATTAGCCACCCGTAGCTTGTAAGTATATACTCATTTCCAGTGTTGGGTAAGATTTAAAATCAAACGATTTAAAATCGTGATTTAAAATCGATTTTTTGATTCATGATTTTTATTTAAAATCATTTTAAAAATCACCTGATTTTGATTTCAAATCAGTTATTTGGCGATTTTGATGATTTCAAATCGTCGTGAAAAACTAAAATCAGTTAGCGACCACGTCTCCATTTTTAGTCGCCTTGAACGCTATGTGGCGCAAATGACTTCCGAATCATCTGGTCACGCGGTTATTGCCCACCGAGATCACGCCAGGAGAGTTGGTCACGGCGATATACGGTAATTAGCGTCAATCAATGAAGCTGACGTTGGCGGCCGGCGGCGCTAGTGATGATGCAGTGACGGTTGTGAAACCATGCAGTTACGTAATCACGACGGCGCGCAGTGCTATAGAGTTGACAAAACCAATGCAGTAGCGAGCGACCCTTTGATGGAGCCGCCCGTCGTTAACACGTGTGAGCAGAGCTTCATGTCGCAACGATTATGCGACATTAGTGTTACTCCGCCTGAGGCACGAAGTGACGTTAATGTTACCGGGGGACGTGGCGGGGTGGGGCGTGGTTGCTGCCAAATTACGTGTCGCCCAATAAGGTGTAGGCAATTGTTGTGCGTCGGCTAATCTGTATACTAGTCTATGCCTAGTTTTCATTATCATCTTTTATTTCTTACCTTTTCAGTTATTTTTTTCTTTTTCTAGTTTCTCTATTTCAGTCATTTTTGGGATTTTTTAGTATTTCTGTTCTCAGCATCTCTTATTTCATCTTTCTTTTAAAACATTTCAGTTTTTTTAGTTTATGTGCTAGATTAAACTGACAGTTTGTCTGTCAGTTTTTGAGTGCAAATTCTGTATCCTATTGTATAGTATTGCATTGCCTATATACTATGTACGTGAATATACCTACATGTTACAGCTTCTACAAACGAATTAGTTCTCTACAAGACACTTTTTGAAACTCATTAAAGTAGCAGGACTAAAATTCCTATTTTCCATTTTAGCAATAAGACTAGACTGAGTACACACGTTGGTGCAGTATGCCCTTTATATAGAGTTGAAAGTTGACTTTTAAGCTTTGGAGTTAAGTCACTGACAGTCTGAGTCGACGACGGCGACGTTGTCGTGCACGCAAGCTCCGCCCACAGTCTCCGCATGGGCGGTCGCCGCACTACCCGCCCCCGCCACTTCCGGTAACACTAATGTCATACTACCACCGCAAAGGCCATGTCAGCCTTGACCGTCAGCCTCTGGAGGTCGGTCAGTCGACCGCACGCACCGTCATGATGCAAGAATGTAGGCAAGCAGGTACACAAGCTGTGCAGGCGACGCAACAGCGCATGCGCATCATAGGATGGAACCCAAATGCCACTACGGTCTCGTCTCATCGCGAGTCGCTCACTCGGCCCACGCAGTTTGCCGCCATCGCTCGACGTCGGCTCAAATATTATTGTCAGGGCGCGCACGCCGCCGGCGCGACGCCGTTAGACAGTCAGGCCTTAGCTTTGCAATGTCAGAAAACCGATAATAGCGTTTTTTTGCCCAAAACCAAACCGAAACCGACCGACCACAGAAAATGTGAAACTGTAACAACAGTAAATGGATCATCATTTCCGTCGTCTGCAGCAGTCGAAGGACTGTTCACCTGTGCTGGGCTTATTGCTACTTTTCGTTGAACCAGGCTCAAGGACAATAATATTAAGTTTAAGGCAAACCACTATCAACGAGTGTCAGCGTTGGGAATTTGCGATAAGTGAAACATTTGATATGAGTTATGACGGTTATTTGCGATAAATGAAGCATCGAACTTGATGGCTGTTTGGTTAGAAAATAAAAATGATTTTAATGATTTCAATTCATTTGGAAAATGATTTGATTGGAAATCAATTGCAAAATGGCGATTTTTATATTAATTTCAAACCAATTTTCAAAGCATGATTTTGATTTTGATTTGAAATCATTTTAAAAATGATTTTACCCAACACTGCTCTTTTCCCATCCAGCTAAAGGTAGGAGGCTGAGTCGACCTGGGCACACAGTATGATATAAATATGATAAACTTTACGGGATGTCCAGAATAAAAATATTTGTGCATCAGCACTCAGCAGGCTCCATAAACAATTCTGGGTCTGTTGATATAGCTGCAATAAGACGGCGAGGTTTGTAGACACTTGCTGCCGTGTGCTGTCAAGACCTTGCCTGCCACGACATCATAAACAGCCTGCCACTGGTCGAGTCGTGTTTCTCCGCAGCAGCAGCAGAAACCAAATGTATTGGGATCAGTTCGGCAAAACATCGGCGTCGCTCGGCCGACTGGAAGACGGGACGCGGGCTCGGTCCTGGGTCCGAGCAGCCTGGCGGGCCAAAGGACACACGACGACTAACCGGCCTGCCGGCCCGTCCCAAAGACCGGTCGGTGCCAATTGCCTGCAAACGCAATCAGCGCCTCCGCCGTCGTCGTCAAATTTGCCGTGCAGGACCGTCGAGGCCCGGCCGACTGACCGCGAGCGAGCCGTGTACACTTTACATGGAGGGATAGAGGGGAGGAGAGAGAGAAGCAACTCGCTGCATTAGTCGGCCGACAAATCCTCAACGTTCGACGCTCTGCCGTATCCTCGCGCTGCGGCCGCTCCCAGTGTCCAGTCTCTTCCGCCGCCGAGCACCGCACCGCACAGCACCGACCGGCGCAGTCGACCAAGGTTCACCGCCGCCGCCGTGAAACGTCGTTATTTACGATCCTGGGATCGGAACAGATAACTCTGCATGCTGTGTCTCTCTCTATCTCCCTGTCGGTGGGTCCACGGCCTGGTCGTGCGGTCGCGTTCTCGCGTCATCGCTGGTGCGTTATGAGGAGGATCCGCGGTCTTAGTCTGCCCGGCCGCCGCTTTTCTGTGGCTGTTGATTTGTGCGATCTGACGGCACACAGACGACCAACCGTCAAGTCAGCGACGCATGCACCGACTCTTCTTAGGCCTACTTGGATCAAAAGGAAAAACAAAAAAAGCTCAGCTGTCGCTAGGACAGGCGACGGTACTGGTTGTCAGTGACCTTAAAGGTCATACAGGGTCGATGATTTTCATTTCATCTAAAAAAGCGTATGCCACTTCCTATTGGTGATTAATAGTAACCCTGGCCGTATCTTTCGCCGTTTCTGAAATATGGCCAGTTTTCCGTTAAAAACGCACATTTTTCCTACCGCCGTTCATTCAACCCCGAATTTGGCAACGTTCTTCTTGCACTAGATCGCTGAAATTTTGCATTCTTAAGTTAAGACACGTGGCTATTCGTGTAAAAAATTTCCCTTACGACCTAACGCTTGGCCACAATACATCCGTTACAGACAGACGGACGGACGACAATCATGCCATAAGCTCGATCGTTACTTACTGTCGGCCAAAAAATTTACTTTCGCAGAAACATAGTGTAAAATATCTTTAACGTTGGCCTACTACAAAGCTCGGAAAGCATGTATACATCCCGCGTGATTAGTACTGCAATCTGACGAGTAAATAGTGGATACTGACTATATACAATTTGCGCTTTGCGGCATCGCACGCTTTCTTTGCGATAGTAGGGTGTTCGCGTTGTTATATATTACTGCGTACAAAGATGTTAGTATAAATTATGTCACATAATTCTTGAGGTGTAGAAAATAAAACTAAGAAAAAGGTATAAATTGGCTTACATGCAGCAATAATAGCAATTAAGTTAACCTAAGTTTTTCCGATGATGATTCTGATATGGTGACCATTTAAGAATCCTTGTTCAGCGTTGCTGCCTATTCGTTTACACTTGAGAGGACAAAACAAAGGAGACTTCAAACTCGGTTCCATACCGCTGTTCCACGACAAACTTACTATGAATGCGTGCGAACCTATTCTAGCAAAATGTGGGGAAAAACTTAGAAAGAGCTGCTTGGGAAAGAGGAAGGAGCAAATAAAGGAGAAATACTGGCTATTGATAAATTCGCTCCGTCTAGAACGCTGAACGCAGCATTTATTTGTTACTAATCGTCCCCACTAATCGCATAATAGCTAACTGCTAAACAGTGGCGTTTCTAGCCCGCCATATCTAGGGGCACGGCCCCATGGCAAGCGCGGTAGCGCGAGCCTATAACTGGGGTCTGGGGGCAGAGCCCTTAGCGGGGCCCAGGGGCAAAGCCCCTGGTCAGGGGGCACCTGAAGCTGAAGCATTTTTGGTTATTAAACATTCAATGGAAGCCGCAAATTTGCCCACTTTTCTAAAATCTGGAAACGCAAGTAAATAAGATAAATATCTTTGCTATCTTTGCAAAAAATTATGGGTGGGCACGAAACTGGGGGAGTGGAGCAAAACTGGGGGGTGGGGCACGGCCCTCCTCCGGCCCCGGCCTAAAACCGCCACTGCTGCTAAACTGTGGCTTGTAAATCGTACTAATGACGCATATTGATGGAAAAACATTAGTATATACCGCCCGTACAGTTTTCAGCGTTAGTGTGCTTTTATGACTAGGCCTACTATCATCTCATCTCATGCAATAAGCAACAGCAAATATTGACAAACAGAAAACCGGTCCGTCGTCCCAGAGAATTTGCACGTTTTACATCACATGTATTCAATGAGTCAGAAGTATTTAACACCATAAAAATTACACGTACAAGTTTTTATGGTCTAACTGATTTTGACCAGGGCTGGAAAATTGCTAGAAAAACCTAGGTTGCTACCGTGTTTTTTACGTTTTTTTAGAAACATGGAAAAACTTGAATCCAGGTGTTAGGTCTAATAGTTTTTGTTTGTTATGCAGATCTACCGGTATTCATTATAATTTGTAACTTAACGTACTACTCGATCGCCAACTTTCTGTATCACAAGCAATATCAAGAGTGCGTGGTGGGCGCCGATCTCTTATCATCTTACGAGTGGACAGCCTTATACACTGTGTCCCAAAAAACATCCCCGACATTTTCGACGGAACTTGGAAACCAATGATCAGATTTTGATAATTTTTTTGTATAAATATTCCTGACACAACTTGCCATCAAATGACCGTTTAGTTTCTCACCTCACCCAATGTACTGTGTATGCTTCTGCACTACCTAAGGAAAGCAGATCAAGCGAAGTATGTGTTGAAATAAACAGAAAATCTGAGAAAAACATCCCCGACATTATCGATCGTAACTTTAATAAAGATTAGCAGATTTTAATAATATTTTGATTTCTGACACAACTGGTTATTAAATAAGTGTTTTAGTTTCCACCTCACTTAATGTCTGCTTTTGCGCTACCTAGGGAAAGCAGACCAAGCATAATACGTGCTAAAATGAATGAAAAACGTCAATAAATTCCATCTGTCCTAATCTGTGGGCCCCAACAGCAGATCTATTACCAGGTTTGACTGTCATGCAGCAGAGTGTCTACCAGATGAAGTTTAGGAATGTTTGTGAAGTCAAGAAGCAACTGGTACAGCCTGGATTGGTCTGGAGCCGGACATTATCAATACTGTTGTCAATAAATGGAAAAAGCGTCTTCTTGCCTGTGTTCGCATAGTTGGCCAACACTTCGAGCAATTTTACTGCAGGCAGTTGAAAAAATGGACACATAGAAGAATTCTCAGCCAAAGTGTCAGAAATGTGAACAAAATGTGTTTTTACGCGTTATGTTAATTAAACAATCATATCGCATTTGATAAAAAGTGATATTTTGCTGGTTGTTTTCCCCAGATAATGCAGGAACCAACTGAACGGTCATTTGATGGAATGTTGTGTCAGAAATATTCGTACCAAAAATTATCAAAATCCGATAATTGGTTATCAAGTTACAGTCGAAAATGTCGGAGACGTTTTTTGGGGACACAGAGTAGTGTCGATGCCTGACCAATGGTAAAATACGTAGTTTAACACAATTTCACGTACTACAGAAATAAGAGAAACCATAAACTGTCCGATAGTTTTCCAGTGTAAACAACATTCTTCATACCATATCGTACTGTATCATAACAGCAGACGGTTACTTATTATGCAACGGTGTTATTAGACAATATAATTATAAACCACGACAGAAGCAACGCAATAAATTTTCACTAAACCGAAATGACGCCACCAGGAGAAAGAAAAAGTTACTTCGCTCGCAAAAGTTCTCTTAATTGACATTATGAAACTATATACACTAAAATGGTTAATAACCATCTACAACTTGAGCACAAGTACAACAAGCACTACTTTAATATGAAAATATTCTCGATCTGTCCTCCGTTTACGTTCTATATTCAGTTTGGGGGCATCAATTATTTTACTTTTTTAAAAATTCAGTTCTTGTTCGCAAAATCATTTCAGTTTTATTTCTCGTGCATTCTTTTGCGTACAGGAAAATGTGCACCCACTAGCCAGAAGTGTAAATTGGGGAAAGGGGCTCACCTCGCTTCCCCTTCCCTTCACTCCCATCTCCTTTTTTCCCTCTTCCCCTTCCCCCTTAGAAGTAGAATCCCCAAATTCCAGCTAGGGGTTTGAGAAAACGCTGTGAGCTCTGCCAGCGGGGTATGAGAAAGAGCCCCAGCCGAAATCGAATTTGGTGCATTTTAGCCTCAAAATATATCTGGTGGCAACAATTTTACTTATTTTCTCATGTCCCTAACAACCATTTTAACCAAAAATGTACCTGACATGATTAAGGGTCTAGACCCTTTGGACCACCTTGTCTATGCCGCTTCAGAATTACCAGAATCACAAATTCCGCACGGCACTGCTCAATTACTATGAGGCTGTTATTGAGTCCAGCAAAACAGAGAAAGTAGGCCTATTGCTTACTTCGCTTTACTACAACTGAACAATATCGACTCCTATACATATTCATCAAAATCACCACAAAAATAATGCTGGACACACAAAACCAGTGAATCAAACAACAGACAGCAGAAACTCAAATGTCAATTTATGCATAAAAAAGTAAAGGTAAAGGTCGTCAATTTGTATAGCGCATCGTCGCAAACACGCCTCTAATGCGCTTTCGTCACTAACCAGAGCCGTCTGCCACACGGCCACCGTGTGCAGCCTGCAGACACAGGCTGGCGCAGCGGCCGGCTAAGCAACCCCAGTCAGCTGTACCAAGGTCCCCACCTTCCGTAACCCATGTAAATGAGTTACTATTCATTTTACCGTCCCACGGAGGGTAGAAGGCTGAGTCGACCTAAACTGTGATAATTTGTCATACTGAGATTTCCAGTACCGGCCTAAGACCGAGGTTACGCGTTCAATAAAACACTTGCAAAATGCTTTGTTCCACTTGTAAGCACCACAACATGTGTTGTGGCAGAATATACCTGAATCACTTTTTGAATGTTTTATTTCAAACGCAGCAAAGTTCTAAATAAATCAACGTATTCCGGCTACTCTACACGAAATTTGATTCATTGGAAAAAAGGACACAAACAACACTAAACACGAGTATAAAACAACAAAAAACGACAAATATTATTTAGATACGCAACATAATGCACACAATGGAATGAATCGTCAGAAACGAAAAATCATCAAGTATTTTACAATAAAAATATAACAATCAAACCATGAAATAATCAAAGAAAAAAATCAAATGGTCGTCTAGCAGCTTCAAAGTAAGAACGTTCACATATTAAGCCCAATGCTTGTACCCATGTTAATGAAAATGGCTTACATTTACAGTCATATATACACTGTGTTTCAAAAAAACGGGCACCCTTTTTATTTCTTTCATAATTCACTCAAATGATGATCAATTTACACGAAATTTTTATCATATGTAGCTGACGAAATGCTAATTCAAAATATATGGCTGTTAGTTAAATATTCTTTGCTAGTTGTGATGTTATGCTGACGTCATAGTGTGGCGCGAGTACAAACTGGTTTGTCACAACCGGTGCTGGAAGTTGCTGAATAGCTGCCCTGCATCGATGGTGAACTTTACCTTTGTCGCTGATGACATTAAACCGTTGAAGTTTTACCATTGCAGCCACAAAAACGCCTAAAACGATCACTTTCACACACTTGTAA
>Ga0209367_1010826_pt1 | contig 12172 bp, 8 predicted proteins | sample WorMetLIZISLAND2_FD_187412 | JGI IMG/M metagenome (GOLD analysis project Ga0209367, IMG submission 187412) | Marine gutless worms symbiont microbial communities from Max Planck institute for Marine Microbiology, Germany - Olavius geniculatus... ... | reverse complement strand
ATATTAACATGTATAACAAAAGTCATTCTATCGATATACATCAAAATCCTATCTGCACACAACCATTTAAGCTGGCGGACCTAATGTAAATAATTACCCCGAAGAAGGCTGGAAAAATTGGGTGTAATAGTAACCAACAACTTGAAACCTAGCCAAAGCAACTTCGAAGGCAAGGTCTATCCTGGGCTGGATCAAGATGCAGTTTGGTAGCCTTAGTAAAGATGAATTTTTGATACTGTACAAAACCTATGTCAGACCACACATGGAATTCTGTATTCAGGCATGGTCGCCATACCTACAACAAGACATCAATTGCTTGGAAAGTGTCCAGCACAGGGCAACGAAGATGGTTCGTGGACTCAGAGACGTTCCCTATGATGGACGATTGAAGGCCCTCGGATTGTATTCGCTTCAGCAAAGAAGGCTGGAAAAATTGTTATTGCAGAATATCTTTGGATTTTGTACTTATGTGGCAAATATATGAGTCATACTTTTCATTGAAACAGTTATTATTTTAAAAAAACATTCATGATAAATCTATTTTGCACTATAAATAGCTTCAGACTAGATTAAATTTTCAACTAAACCACTTTTACGTAGTACTTGGTTTTTTTCCGGTAAATTGTAGCAGATGACCAAACACGCAAAACGTGATGTTTAATTTCATAGAAACATTAAAAACTGTTAATTATTCAACTATTAAGTGTAAAATAAGACGCAAAAACATTATATGTACACAACAAGCTAATAAACAAACAATAAGCCGAAAAATGGAACTTTTGACTGCTTTGCCGGCAATTGCCACATGGGTGCACGGGAACCAGCTTCACTGAGAGGAAGGCTGTGATTGGTTGGTATGTAATTCTATGCAAATATACTACATTTGCATACAGTTACATGCCAAAGCTGGTTTCCAGTGGTTTGGGTGAAAAATCGTTAAAGATCGAATACAAATTGTTCATCAAACATTTTGCATTGATACTTGCATGTAGTCTTTAGTAGAGGTCTACTATCTGGTAATATATTAAAATCACAAAGGTCAATTTTGATGGTAGTCATTTTTTAAGGTTGTCCTGTCAATCTTAAGCAATTGTACTGGCTGTAATAGTCTAATAGATGTAGGTCATGTGCAGATCTTGCATGTTTTGTTTTTCTAGGTCGAATCACACATGTCCGCAGCACAGCAGCATGCTGGTAGTGTCAGATATGCAATAAAGTGCTCAACATTTGCTAACAATCTGATCAATCGACTCAGACCTTTACGTTTCTGCTAATGCCAGTAATGAGCATTGTCATCTGATTCTGTTGTGCATTGAAGCTGGCAGTCTGGTGACCGGTCATCAGGGGCAGCTGTGGAGCAATGGCCAACAGGCTAAAAGGATTAGTCAGCAAGAACAAACGTCGATACCAAGAAGATGGATTTGATCTTGATCTCACTTGTATCTTTTTGCTCATCGATACAGATGTGTTGTGTTAGTCAATCTTGAAATATCTAACTGGAATTGATCAGTGTTACCAAAGTTCTGCTAAGAATGGTGCTGCCACCTGGCAAATATAAAGGTCAGTACTCTTGCTGTGTCCTAATGGTGACAGATCGTGCATTTGTGGTTTGTGGATAGCAATCCACAGTCCAGAGTCCAGGTTGGCTTCAAACTCTTGTCACATTCTCTTTGGGTCGTTTCGAGTTTATTCACAAAATTTCATTATAATCCATTTATAATTGTTTGAGTAATCCAATTGACAAAAACAGACTGCCCCAAGGTGCATTTGTTTGTCTCTTTGCTTTGGTGGACAGTGATTTGTGTGTGGAAATTTACGGAGAAATGCAGTTTTGACAGGCACAGATGTTTGAACTCTAATCGGATGAGTGTTCCACATAGTTTGCTGCAATTGGTTGCCTGCTTGGTAGCTTTCTATCATGTGAAGTGTGTGAAGTGGTTATTTTTGTAATAATATTTCTTGACTGAGTTGCAACAGATATTTATCCAAATATTATTGCGATGGGATATCCAGCAGAAAAACTGGAAGGTGTCTATAGGAATCATATGGATGACGTGATACGGTAATAATTTGCTGCTTACTTGTACCAATAAACTGACTTGCAAATTTGCATTTAAAGGCCAAGTCACATGGAAAAAATGATATTTGATAAATACGTGTAGAATGTAATGCTAATTAATAATACGCCGATCGGCTGAAATAAAAACATCGCTTTACATTAATTTTAATACAAATAATGTTTTGCGAACTGAATGATGACGTCACCTACAGCACTTTGTTTACGGCTTGTATTTCAATGTGCGAAACTAGTGTGTCGCCGTAGCATCAATGCAGCGTGTGTTCAGCGAGAGGAACTCGTTTGCATTTCGGAACCAGAAGTCTGAATCTGTTGGTGATTGGTACAATGGAAAGGGCATACAATCGACCTACTTCCAGTATAACAGCAACATCTCGAAATGCAAGCGAAGTCTCTTTGCCTGGTATTGCACTCCATTGGCTCTGCTGGTATCAAATTCGCTTGAACGCCAAGTTGATGCTAATATTGCAAGTGACGTCACAGTTCCATCACAATTGTCTACTGTGAAGTTTATTTTTTGCCGTATAAAGAATACCAGCAACAGGGAGATTAATAAATGTTGACATATTACCATTTGATGAAGCCAATTAGCGCTTTATAGCAGTTGCATAAAATGATGTGGCTTGGCCTTTAACTAGTGCACGTTGTTAATTACTTTGAGGTAAAGTGAACTGAAGTCGTGTCCCAAAATGTTCATCCACAGAAGAACTTGTAAAGGTTGCCAGGTTTTTGGATCTTAACAGTTGCTCTTCACTGCAGAAATCAAATGATGTGATGACAGCAGTTTGAGACATTTATGAGTGTTTCCACAATAAATAAGTTTTCATCGGAATTAATTTTTACTTTTTTAGGCTTTCAGTTAGTCAGCTTCACCTTAACAGCACCTATGTGATGAATGGCAAAGATTTTAAAAAATTTTACAATGTTTAAGTAATTGACTGGCTAACTGTGCCGCCAGTTTTTATTCGAAATCAATAAATTTGTCTTGGTTGTAGTCTAATTTTTGCTACCCATTGCACATTGTATTTTATCCAAATGAATTTGTTGGGTCTTGTTTTGTAGTGCACTTTTTCCATATTTTGGTTGTGTTTAATCTGTTCGTTGTTGTTGACTTCAGTTTTGTGCCGCATAGTAAAGATGTTTTAATGCAAATTGTGTATGGTAGGTTCCTTGAACAGAAACACAAGGATCACTATCGCATCTATAATTTGTAAGCATTTCTGTATTCTGTAAATGATCTTAGACATACATGTTGGTTTTTGTTATTCAGTGTGAACTTATTACAAGGAAACTAGAACCTGTACTGGCTGTTGCATCTTAATCTTTGTGTTATTATTCTGTTGATCCATTTCTGTTTACACTTAAAGTAGGATGCTTCTGAGCATAAACTGTTGAAGTAATCAAAATAAATCATTACAAATATGTCATTGAACTAGGTGGACATATTTGTAACCATTAAATGATTAATTGAAGATGTCATTAACACAGTGAAAATCCCAATTCTAACGATCTGAATTGCTAGTACGCTCTACAATATTATGGACACACCACATAGTACATTTAATTTATCAAATATTCATTTGAAGTATATTATTTGTGCTGTTTGTTACACAAAAAATTGACTTTGTTTTTAAATTAAGGTCAGGTACATCTATTTTGTGAAAAACTAGTCCTTTCTGTAAGCAAAATTGCATTAATAATAATAATAATATACATATTTGTAAAGAACCATGTGGCCGTAGCTTCATTTTTGTAATATGTCCAGTGTTTAGTGACTGTTGCTGTAAAGTGGTCATCTTTGTGGAAACTGGAGTGAGTTATTTCTAGATGATAAAAGTTCTGGGCATTGCAGTTTTGATAGGACTTCATTAAGCCAGAGTGTGCAGTTTACGATGACGTGCTTACTGTCAGATGTTCGGAACGAACGTACGATTCGTCGCGGTTTCACTTTCGTGTCCAGCGGTTTCCATTCGATGACCACAACCCACCGAGCATAGAACTCATCCGCGAGTTCTGTGTTGATGTCAGCCAGTGGCTGGCAAAAGATCGGAAAAACGTCGCTGTGATTCACTGCAAAGCTGGCAAGGTTTGCTGCGAATGTTGTCACAGTACTTGCTAAAAACACTTACCCTACTGGGCCACATCTGGTGCCGTGCTTGCAGAGGAGCTCTGGAAGATGCTAATCTGCTCACAGCTAACTTTTATATTGATCAGATGGCTTACACGTATTTACGAGAGTATCAACATTTTATGGTGTTACTTGCCAACTTCTTGGCTAATCAGTAAGTGAACAGCATGCTGTGCTAATCAGTATGTCTCATGTATCAGGTAGAAAAGCAGTTGTAGTTGCAGATTGAATGTAAATTTGCATTAAATCCATGATATAACAAATTACACATTGTGGAATAGTTTACACCATATTTGCAGCCACCACGGCACTGTTGAGTGGTATTGAAAATGCTACTAACCCGGTAGTTAGGTAACAGATAGCAGGTCGTGTCACTGGTCTACGAAGAGTAGATGGGCCACGTTGAGTGATTAGTGAGAGCACGATTATTTGCAGAAGTTTTAACTCTCTGAGTTGCTTTCTGCTTATTATTATGCTTGCGTGCTGTTGTAGGGTCGTACGGGTGTCATGGTGTGTTGTTACATTCTGCACAGTTGCCACATTCCGGACGCCAACAAAGCGCTTGAGTTCTACAGCCAGACTCGAACCAACGACAGAAAGGCAAACATTTGACTTGCTGCATTTTTTAGCGGTCTTACTGCGTTTGTGGGTACGATTAAGTGAGTGAGTAGACCTAAATTCTGTTCGTAGCATGAATCTGGGACAGTTGTTTACTGGATGGGGGCTACTTTTGTGTTGTGTGTGGTTTTTGTTTTCGTGGTTTCAACTGATGTCATTCAATAGTAATCTTTGTTGGAGATATGCGCCATTCAGTTTATGCAACCCCGCCACATCAAAGCACTAAAGCACATCAAAGAAACTTAATTCACGTCAGTTCCAAATGTTATATTGGCATTTCTGTCACTAAGTAACTTTCATTGTTTGATGTTTTCAGCGTATGATGTAATGTTTATTGTTAGGGTGTGACAATTCCGAGTCAGATCCGTTACGTGCAGTACTATGGTCAGATAATCAGTAAACAGCTGCAGTATGAAGGCGTCGTTTTGCTGCTGCAGGCTATCGAGTTGGAAAGAATTCCAACGTTCTCCAGTGGCATCTGTAGTAAGTGTTTAGTTCATTACCAGTTTACACAACTACTGCTGCTCCAATTCTTAATGTTTTCTGTAGGTCAAACCAACACCACCCCCGTTTGTGGGCTCATCCTCGATAAAACACCATCAATACTGTTATTACTACCACAGGCATGACTAATTTCCATCCATTTTTTTGTTATTGTCTCATGGAAGATAATTAAGGAAGTAATTTATGTATTATGTTAACTGTAAAAACCTTGAACACACTTGTTGTGCTAGTAGAACAAGAAGTAAAAGTGTTTTATCTGGTGTCTGTAAGGTAGACAGACAATGGACGACTTCACTTTTTGACTTAGACTTTTGCTGAGCCTTTTCGCTGAGCGAAAGCTAAAGCTGAACGCTAAAGTCTGTACTTAGACCAAAGTTCAACTAAATGATTAAAAATGGCGGAAAACCGGTACCGGGTAAACCTGACAGGAAATAAATTAACCAGTTATGCTTGAACTTGCTTATTTAATTGCGCCGCGCATGCAAATAGCGTAATTACGTAACATCTGACGTCATTGCATATTCATTACGGCATTTATTTTTGGTACCAGACTGCTTTAATTTACTAAACTATCCATATGCATAGGAGTGTAAATGGTTGCCATGTTTTCGCTCAGCTAGAGACAAAAGTTGAAGTGGATTCAGGCTCAGCGAAAGTTAAGCCCTAAGGGCTTAAGCTATCTCTTCCATGCAAATCAAACCGACTTGGTCTAAGTAAGTACTTTTGGACTCAGCGAATCGCTGAGACTTTCGCTGAGCCTAAACTTTGGTCTAAGTAGGTAAGTTTAGGCTCAGCGCAAGTCAAGTCAAAAAGTGAAGTCGCCCAATGTGTGCTACATTTAAGAATGTTTGAAAGAGCATTCCAAGTAGATGGACCAGCATATTGAAGATTTTTGACCTTTCTTTGACCTACTGACTGTAGTTTATGGGCAGGGTATGTTGGGCTGCCAGCTAAGCCAGGCTGATGTGTAAACTAGAAATTAATCTTTAAATCTTCTCGCCAATAATTTTGATTTTACTGCACCAGAAGTGAAAGACCGGCTACAAAGAACAAACATTTAAAATGTCGAGTTTGAGAGCAAGAAGGCCAGCGGAGTGGAGCGTGGGAATTTCTGGGTAGGAGGCAGTGAGTCGAGTGTGGAGGGCACGAAAAATAGACAATCAGGGCACTGAAAGCAGTAGCTGGGGCTTCCTCAGAATATTTTGGATTTTACCTCAAAAAATGGGATGTTTTGGGCATATTTTGGTTTTTTTTGTACTCGACTAACATTTTCATTCAGCTCTGTGAGGGGTCTCAGGCCTATATGAGTAACCATGACCAAAGGTTAAAAAAAGGTTAAAGGTGGTAATATAGTTCTTAATGGGAAGTCCATCTCAGAGCTACGGAGCGTCACCTGCCATATGGGATCACACAGTGTTACCTGCCACCCACAGAGGTGAACGCGCTCCGCCTTAACCCCAGCCAAATAGGCCGGTACTCGATTTACCTACCCTGGAGGGATGGAAAGCTGAGTTGACCTAGGCGACTGGTTACATCCCGAGATGGTTTACCTGCCCACAGGCAGTCACCCATCGCAGTACTAACCTCGCCCGGCGTACAGTAAGTTCATTGATCAGATGAAGTGCATTAGCACTATGTCAAGCCACGGGCCATAGTCAAGATTAACACTGAATTAGTGAAGCCCAATGAAGGTTGATGCGAGACTGCTCTGAATAAAGGCACATCTTTAACATCTGACATTGAGACTGGAACCGTGATTGCATTCATTGGTCTTGAGACAAGATGACAAAAGCCAGAGAGTGTTTGTGTGTCAGATCTGCTGTTCACAGTGAGCCACAAGCATGTGGAGCAATACAGATCTCCGGTCTACGACCGAGTGAAAAAGGGAGATATATCAATCCTCATGGTGCTCAGTCAACCGGTCATAGTCTGTGGCGATGTCATGATTGAGTTTTTCAACAAACCGAAAATGCTGTCAAAGGTCCGTTTGCTTTCTCTTATCAGCTTGAACTTGTTCCGAGTCGTGAGTTTGATTTCGACCTTTGTGGCACTGGCTGCAAGAATGCGCTATTTGCGCTACTTCGTTGTGCATTGTATTTCTAATTTTATGTACAAACTGATGTTGATGCTGATGATGATGACTGTGACAATGACAATTACTTCTGCCAAGGATATTTTCATGCTGTTTGTGTCTCTGCGATATCTGAATAAATTGCCGTCAGATTTTGATATTTTCAGCAAAGAATGCCTTTGTGCCAGACTAATCAATTAGCTGTTTGGATGGGGTGTTGTTTCCTTTGTGGATCTTGAGTTGTTTTCTAGGATTCTTTGCTTACGCTCATATTTTAGTGTGTGTCTAATGCCCAGGTCACAAATCAGCCGGCGATCGGCTGGCGTGCTCGATTTCTAGACATTGGCCGGCATCTACAGATCGGGCAAAATCGACTAAAAATAGACTGATAGGGTGGGCAGCAGTAGGGGCTCGTACGATCCCTGGACATAGTCCAGAAGGTCGCCGGCCGGCAATTGGCCGATTTTTCTCCCAAATTCTTTAAAATTTTGGACGATGTTTGGTTGACAGTCAACTGACATTCTGCCGATGTCTGTGAGGGTGTTGCGCAATTACTTGACATTGCATGGGGCCCGACCGACGTTCGGCTGGGTTAACCCTGTCGAAGTCTCACTTCTATCCAATGCATCACAGACTCCCAACGTTGGGGAAAATTTTAAATGAGAGCTCAAATCAATTTGGTGTCATCCGGCATCTTCCCAGTTGCCGAAAAATGACCCGGCAGTCAGCAGACACCCTGCCAGCCTCCATCCGAAAATTTGTATAACCACGCCATGAACTAATTGGCAATGATTTGTGATCTAGGCATAAACTGGTACTTTGTTGGGTTTAGTGGTTTGTCAGCAATTGTAATGAAGTGATATTATTGTTGATATGATTATAATTTATCATTATTTATTTGTTATTATTATTATTATTGCTTCTTTGTTTTCATTGTATCTCTCTGAGGTTGAAATCAGCTACCAGCTGACAGTCTCTATGCTGCCACATACTTGACGTTTAAGCAGTCTTAGTGCATTTTATTTAGTGTGGTGCAGGAACTTTTTTATAGTGTATCGGGTTTTTACTGTTTTGCGCTGTCGTCCAAGATTGTTGAAGGAGGCACGATGGATATAGAGTATTTGACTGTGATGATTAGGAAAAGATGTTCCACTTCTGGTTCAACACGTTCTTCGTGACTGCTGAGGAGACGTTAACACTGGACGAATGTGGGACACTGCTGACGGAGGATGAAGACAGCGTGGGTGGTCTGTCGACGACCAAGATGAGTGTGACTCGAACGCAGAGTGATCAAACGCGCGTGCAGGATCGCATCGTCGCCGAGCAGCGAAGACTACATCGCCAACTCAACAACGAGCTACTGAGGATTGCACGACGCGTCGAGTCCAACGACCATCTCAACCTACCACACTCCGATCTCGCTCGACCCAGGGCCAGGTATGTAACAGACATCCTACTTGTATGGCCTGTGGGTAGCACTGATATCCGTTTCCTTAGCCCTCAGCCACAGCAACTTTTGGAGGAATGGGGAACAGTACCCTCCTGGGGGTTGAACCACTTCAGCCAGAGGTCAATTCGACCACATGTCAAAGAAATACTAAGGTCCCGTTTTTCCATCGCCAATCAAGTCAGATTTGATCTCAGACTTACTGATCTCCGATCAACTTGATGTTCTGAATTGATCGTCGATCAACTGTGCTTCGTTTTCCTACACATTTTTCATCTCCAATTACGTGATCCACGATGTGTTGATTCACTAACAACTGAGCCTACTTTATGCCAATCTGATTGGCTGACAGTGACCTCGATTTGCAGTGTTGTGCTAAATTACCCAGCATGCACTGCGAGTGGATGGCGTAGCCAGTGAACGTCGTCATAGCAACGATATCAACGATATCGTCCTTATCATCTGCTGTCAAAAATACGTTGTTCGCTAATTGGCGACAGAGAATTGGTCATTGAGATGATCTCCAATCAAGTCCCCAAGTTGGTCGCTCTATAGCGAGTTGAACACCTCATTTCTTTCCGCCATACTTTCCCCCTTCCTTTTCCATTCTTTCTGGTTTTGTTACCGGGCGATATACCCTGATTGTCTCTTTTTATTATGCTTTGTAAGAACTGTTTGGTGTAAGAACTGTTTGGTCGTACATACGTATGTGCTGGGATGTGTCAGGTCACCGACGTCGCAGTTCTGCACGGCGTCGCAGTCGCAGCCTCACACGTACAAGGTTCTGAGGTTGTGCAAAGCCGAGATCGACCGTGCCAACAAGGACAAACAGCATCGACTCTATCCGGCCGACTTTGCTGTGAGTCCAGCAAAACATTTCTTGTTCTTAGTTGGCCTTCACAATCAACAAATTTGCACAAATAATATGGAGAAAAAATATGGTATACCACAATCTGCTAAGTGTCAGACACAAGAAGGGTTGGATGCAAATTTGTGCCAGTGAATATAATTTTTGCACCAATGTATTGAATTATTTTTCCGTCACAAGTGTCCTGTGACGCCTGAAAATGCATCAGTTTGTTTTCCACTGCAGGGGTACACCCCGGAGCCACCGTATAAGGCAGCTTATCGCCGACCCTGAACAATTTCTGTTCACCCAAATGAACGTGTGCCGTCATGTTATTTAGAGCCAGATCACTTTGTCCCTAGGTAGTTAACCCATTATAGATGTTTCAAATTTTTGTCTGCTCATTTGCGGAAATCAAGCTATTGATTGACAATAATGGCTCGTTGCATTAGTCTCGTTGCATTAACAAAGTTGCTTCAATGTGCCGCGCCCAGTTACAGCTTGGATAGGTGACTTGTCTTGGACAGTTAAACGATCTCAGTATATATAACCAACCGCCCAGATCAACTCAGCCTTCCATCCCATTCTAGGGTACTAAAGCCGCCTGCCTAGTTGTGGTTAAGGCAGAGCGCATTCACCTGCGTTGGGTGGTGATCCCATATGGCAGGTGATGCTCAGTAGCTGTGAGATGGACTTCCACAAAGATGTTCTTGTGATGCGTGTGTTTAGGTGAAGCTGTACTTGCTGTCGCCGGAGGAGGCAGATCAGCTGACGAAGGAGCCCATCAGAGCGTCAAAGAATGACTCGGATGACTCTTCGTCGATAGTGTCTGGTGGAAATGCGCTCGAAGTGTCGAGTGACGACGAGGATGATTCACTCTCGGATACTGATGACAATGATGATGATGATGATGATGATGCTGACATTGAGTGGACGCACGTCTGAACAGCAGTCCCACACGCTTGTGCAAAGTGCCCGGCGGCCAATTTAGCCTGTGATTTTAGTCAGCTGTACCTTCCGTAACCCATGTAAACGAGTTACTACCCTTCATTCCCATCACCTCCCCCAGGCTCTCTGCTTCTCTTCCCCCCCTTTGGCTTACTAATATTCCCCTCTTCCAGCCCTTCACTTCCCCTGTCCTCTTTCCTCTTCCCCCTCAGGCCGCCTGTTGTCTGGTGCCAGAAACCATGACACACATAGCCGGCAAATGATACCAGCAGAAAAGTAAACAAAGGTGAATTTCGATTTTACAGAAATTCGTTTTTTTTTGTACTGTTCTACAAGTTGAAAAATACTTACGTCACTCCTCTTCATCTTTTATTTTTGTTCACAAACAAACGAGCAGTGCTATCGTCTGCTCGGACTGACCAATCATGGTTCAGCTTTCCAGCCGGTTTCCAGCACGAAATTGAACATGTTCGATTGGGCGCCGGTTTCTGGCACCAGAAGTGAGGGGCTCTGGCTGCAAATGCATTTTGTGGTGCATTGAGCCCAAATAGCGTGTGCAAGTGTACAAAATGTGAAAATATTGCCTGCCGCAGACCTTACTTTAAATTATTATCATGAAAGCTCCGAAGCCAGGCCCCTTGAGTCCATTTTCCAAAGTGGGGGCCAAGGCATTATAGCTCCAGGCAGGCCTCCAGCTCGCATGCCACTCTGCCGTCATGCCAGCATGCCCTCATGGCAGCATTTAGTTCACGAATTGAATTCAAGTTTGTTCAGGCTAAGTTCAGTGATACGCTGCCCAGATAATGTTCACAACCTGTCTACATAGATTCGTCATTAATTATTATCATGTGGACATGTTGTGGACAATGTCCACGGCTCCAGTTGCAGTAATGACTCACTCAAAAAATGGTGTTGGGTGATTTCGACTGCATTTGGGAAACGAGAGCCAAAAATATCGGGAGTTAAACAGTGCATCTCCTGCTATTTTCTTCCCTTATCATTCCCCTTCCAGTTATTGGTGCTTTTGTAAGAAGGCTAAAAAGCCTCCTCATCCGTAACAGTGCTACTTGACAAAGTCTGCAGAAATACAACTTACTTAGACCATACACTTGTAAAGCACCCAAAACTTGACAGCGCAAAACTATGGGCATCTGATTTATTATTATGAGGACTGCGCAGAATTTGTAAGTGTAAACCCACAGCCGTGCTCATCAGTCGTCGTGATTATAAGGACACACAAGGTGGCTTCGTGAGTTGTGGTTTGATCTTCAGGGCAGTTTATTTTGTCAACACGGCTCCCATCAGCCTTGGGTAGCTAGCACTCAAAGACTGGAATCCCTAGATACTGTCTGCAGAATAACCGCATCGTTTTTTACAGCATCTTTTGTATTTTTTGTATTTTGTAGATTGCATTCATTGTTATGCTGGGACGTCCATCTTCCAGTGGTGTAGCCAGAAATTTCAATTGGGGGCCTCATCTCCCTTCCCCTTTTGTCCTTTCCCTTCCTGCCCCTCACTCCCTTCCTGTGCCC
>Ga0209367_1010825_pt1 | contig 12173 bp, 6 predicted proteins | sample WorMetLIZISLAND2_FD_187412 | JGI IMG/M metagenome (GOLD analysis project Ga0209367, IMG submission 187412) | Marine gutless worms symbiont microbial communities from Max Planck institute for Marine Microbiology, Germany - Olavius geniculatus... ... | reverse complement strand
ACGTTCTGGTGTTGGAGCTTTTATTGGCGGTCACTATGTGGGCTGTTTACTATATGCTGATGACATAATGCTAGTGTGTCACTCCCTAACTGCCATGCAACGGATGCTCGATATTTGTTCCCAGGAGGCAGATTTACTCGATTTCTCGTTTAACACTGTGAAATCAGTTGCTCTGAGGATTGGCCCACGGTACAAGCATGTCTGTGCTGCTTTGGTTTTAGCTGGCGTTGAACTCGCCTATGTCCCGCAGTCTAAGTATCTGGGTGTTGTGCTGAAGTCAGCAAGAGAATTTAAGTGTTCATTTGACCAGGCTAAAATTAAGTTTTACCGTTGCTTTAACGCAATGTACTATAGAGCTAAGAATGCAACCTCTGAACTTGTTTGTGTGCACTTGCTGAAAACAATTTGTCTTCCTGCTCTGTTGTATGCAGTTGAAGTTATTCCGGTCACCAAGTCGGACATTTCTATGCTAAATCATGTAATTGACAGGGCAGTATTCAGAATATTTCATTGTGATGATATAAAGAATGTGAGATCTGTTGTTGATCTGCCTTGTGTATCTTTTTATATTAGCAGTAGGTTTTATAACTTTCGTAGACAGTTTGCTGAGTGCTTTTCCTGGTCAAGCATTGTGCTCAACTGTGCCACATAGTTTTTTTTAAATTTCTCTCTGTGTTTTATTGTTTTAGTGTGTTTTTCTTTTTTAGCATTGATTTGTATTGTGTATTATTGCTGCACCCAGAGTAAGAATAAAGATTCTTAAAACAGAGAACAGATGCTAACTTGAGGCTGTGACTCAGATAATCTTGATTTGTTATTGTGATTCAGCGAACATCTCATTTTTAGCTAACCGTACTTAAGTAATGGGCGAGCTATTGGCATGCTTGTCATCGTCTGTCCGTCTGTCTGTCACAGATGTATTGTGGCTAAATGGTGCAAGATAGGGCCTAGGTTGCTATTGGTCACCAATAGCAAGTTGCATATATTGGCTTTCAAATGATATGTAAATCATAGACCTTGGATGACCTTGAAGGGTCGTAATGCACTATGGTATGCCAATCGTACGGTATTGTGGCTAAACGGTAAGTCGTGGAGGCTTGGTGATGGTAGCATCGGATAGGGCACTGGCAACTTCCTATAAGCTGTCAATTAGAGCTGTCAAATTAACACATTAATTAACGCGTTAATGTGTTAATAAATTAACGCGTGTTAACTTGCGTTAAAAAAATTGATGCACATATGTAAATTTATGTTAATTTACTAAATTTTATGAAGCAAAAGTTGAAATATATTTAGTTAAACTGCGGTTATTTGACAATCGAATGAATTCAAGTAACTAAACTGTTGTTGCTGTTCCATCACTGCTGTAAATAAATAATTATTTCGATTATCAGTGACAGGCTAATAGATTCCTAGGCTAGCTATGACGTCAGTTATTGTTGATTATACGTTTAAAAATGTGTTTCGAATTTTCTATATTAGACAGGTGAGGCCCCTCAAACGTCGCGGGGCTTGTGATAAGTTACCCCTTTACTCTCCCTCTCGACGGGCCTTGGTGCATTAATAACACGTTAATTAATGCGTTAAAAAAATTAACGCTTCAACAGCTTTATTGTTAATAGTAACCATGTCTCTATCTGCAGCTGTTTGGCCACAATTTTCAGTGGAAAGTTTCAAGCTATAAGTGGCCATATCTCGGAAATGGTGACAGATAGGGCCAAGGTTGCTAATAATTACTAATAGGAAATGGCATATGCCCTTTCAGGTAAGATGGAAATCATCGACCTTGGATGATTTTGAAGGTTGGTATGCGCTGTTGCGTTTAAACGGTGCAGATAGGACCAAGGTTGCTATTGATGACTAATAGGATATCGCATACGTTCTTTCAGATGAGAAAAAATCATCAGATTTCAGTGACCTTCAAGGTCACTGGCAACCAGTACGATCGGCTATCCCAGCGATAGCTGGTCTTCTTGTTGTAAGATTAAAGCGAGCCATTTGATTTTATTGTCAGGAAGTTGGATGATGCTGAGAAAGAATTACTTGCACTGTGCAGTGAGTTCAAACAGCTGCAAAGCAAGGATGACAAGGTCCGCTTTAAGTGTTGTCTTTTTCATTTGAATTACATGTAATTAAAGAAATAAAGATGCAAATAAATTTACATACGTTAATTGATTTTGTTGTTGACAGTTGCAGATGATGTTTGGCTTAATTAAATGATAAACATTGTTATTTCTTTGCTTGGTCAACTGTCATTATTATTCTGGGCATCATTTTCACAGGCTGCAGAGCGTGCTGAAAGATACGAGGCTACCATTGAAGAACTCACAGCTCGCATTAAGAACGTAAGTACTTCAGTTTGTAATCTCTGTTGGTTTATAATTTTCCTTTTTGTTTTCTAGCTGCCATTTATCAGCTTTTGTAATATGTGTATTATATAATTCTGATATAGCAGTGTGACATTGCTTAAACCGTCACTAGTGTTGGCTATTGCTTTTGTATAGCGGTCCATCTTTATGTCTGTGATGCTTGTTCACCTGCTAAAGACATTGTATGGAGTGATATGGTTGTGAAAATAAATGTCAGATGTCAGATAAGTAAGTCGTAGTAGGGCATAATGATCAATAGAACAGGAAATGTGAACTTTTATGGCTTGAGCTGTGATTGCATTGTATTCTTATACTGTGGTAATGTTGATAGACGGAGATGAACGTAAACAATGCTGATAACACTGTGGCATCACTTCAGAAGCAGATTACTACTTTGCAAGGTTAGTTTCACTCAGATGCACTTAGTTTCATTGTAGAAGCTGTTCCGGCAGATCTGGCATCTGCCAACCAATGTTTGGGCATGGGTATAAATTTTTCCACAACTGTATTTGACTGACACAAAATACATGTATTGATGACAATTTTTGTGAGAATTTGTCTGCATGGTGCAAAATAGTCTTCAGCTTTAGGAGAGATTTGCCCCTGATTTCTCTTTCCCTGGATCTATCTAGGAGCACAGTGCTCGGATCCGTAACATAGGCTTACACTTCTGTGCTCACCATAAAACCAGATCAGTCTGGACCAGGCTGCTATTGGCCTGAGATAGTTTGCTTGTTCTTTGCAATGCTTAACTGTACATCATTGTTTTGTGCAAGTAATTAGTTAATTTTGATTGTTTTCACATATAGGTTTCATAGGCTATACCTTTAATACCCTGACCCTGTTCATTCAGTGACCATGGTAGGAAGGGCACTTGGCTTGACAATCCTGCTCCAACAATTGTTATCAGAATTATTTTTTTTAAAGTTGATTTTGGGGGAGTGGAATGAAACAACTTGAAGTAACTATAGTTCAGTACTAGGCACGTTAAACAGCAGCAGTTAACGTGCATATACTTATTGCAGCAACGCTGCAGTAGCATACATTAGAGCAAGTCTTTGTGAGAGTGTATAATTACGCGCAAGAGCGTGCATAGCGTGTATTAGCTACGGCAATTCTGTCTTGGTGTCTGTCTTAGTGTCTGTCACAACCCGGTACCGATCAGAGCCCAGGTGAGATAGAGACTTCTGGTTTTCACCGTATGATAGCTTAGAGTCTTTAGTATTTTGTGACAAAATTTCATGCCACTGGATGAAAGGAGTCCCCACGAATGAGGGGAGAAAGAGGGACACCCCCCCTTAAAAAGCGTTATTCCACCATTATTGGCTCTTCTAACGTGAAAATGGTTGCAGATAGGCACAGACATGCTGCTTATCATAACAAGCACTGGCAACGAGCTTCTTAGAAATGTCAACATCGATGACCTTAAATGACCTTGAACCCTCAAAATAGGGGATTTTGGTGAATTTTTTGCGATTTCGGGCTGTGACACGCACTTCAAGAGTGAATTGCACCAAAATGGCTGGAGATAGACCAAGACAACCTACGTATGAAATTTTTAGCATTGAATGTAGATTTTAGCAATTTAAGTCCGGACCCTCTAAGTTCAAGGAGGCCTGCGAACGCGGGTGTCAAATAGGGGTTCCCCTCTTAAAAAGTGGTTATTTATTCGCTGCTGGCCTCTCTAATGTGAAAATGGTTGCAGATAGGCACAGATATGCTGCTTAGCATAACAAGCACTGGCGACAGGCTTCTTAGGATTGTCAACATTGATGACCTTGATTGACCTTGAACTCTAAAAATAAGGGGTTTTAGTAATTTTTTGGCGATTTTTGGCTGCTAAAGAGTGAATTACGAAGAAATGGATGGATATAGACCAAGATTACCTGCAAACAGGAACTGCTATAGGCTCTCGTGCGTCTCATGAGCATTAGCTCAGATTTCTTGTTTTGATACAGAGAATGCTATGAGCACTGGGCAGTGTAGGCTTATTGATTATGACACGTGAGTGTTATGCCAGTGTCACTCTATTGCTTTGCACAGTTTGAGCAGCCGGCAGTAACTACAAGCAGGTTGAGAGTATTATAATGCTCGTCACTCAGACTTAATCTCTGCTGAGACAAATATGATGTGTTGACATTAGCTCAAGCAAGTTATTTACATACTCGAGAAGAAAAAAGTTCCACCACTCAGCCCTTTAGTGGGGGAAGTGTAAATTTAGAATCTAAATTTAAAACAGTGAGGTATAGCACTGGCAGTTGTCACGTTAAAAGGCATTTCCTGATATGGGTACATTTGCCTGAAGGCAATGTCACTTTCTGTGTATATAGAGGAGTTGAAGAGATCGAATGAGCAGAATCATTCACTGCGTTCACAGCTGCATGAATCACATCAACTGATGGTCATCAAGTGACTCCATTATGTTCGCTCCATGCTCTGCTACTCGTCCGCAATATACAGCTTTGCAGTCGTTCTCTTGCTCGTGCTGCCGCACGACCCCACATGCTCTGCAAATTTACTCAGAGAAGCCGAGTTTTTGATACAAGTGCCATGGCCATGACGTCAGCTGTATGCATCTATTTGTTACAGATAATAGAATTAATATTATCTTAATGTTTATTAGCATTTGATGCTTTATTTTGTTTGTATAAATGGCATAAAATGCACAATGTAGAATGGTTTTAACAATGAAAGAGCTGCATCTGTAATAAAAGTTGATACATCTCATTATAATGGCATACTTTTGGTTGAAATTGCATCACGTGATGTTTCAGTTCATAGAATCCAGTTTCTGCCCACTCAGGTATAGCAGCCCAATCAATAGATTGTTTGTTGCCACCAAACTTGAGCTAGACTCATTTTGTTGATTAGCCGACTTGAATGATTTTGAGGTCGCTTTATTTATTTCATTTTTGCTTCATGTGCAAAAAAAATGTGTCTTGTCAACCACTGTATTAATAAACTATTTTCTCAAGTTTTTGTTTTAGAAAATGGACTTGAAAAATACCGAGTTAGATTAGCTTGTTATTGATCGAGTATGCTCAGGCTAACACAAATTTTAAAGGATATTGCTTAGTTGTGGAAAGTACTGATGCAACATTATTTTGTACAACAAATTTGATCATAAGTGAAGTTTGTTCTCTCACTGATCTGTAGCACTTTGCCCATGCTACATTTAAGTTATATGAGAAACATCACAGTTAGACTTGATTGGTTGGTGGCATGGCGTAGCGGTAATGAGTTTCATCTATGCCGGGCTGTATTAGTACTGTGATGGGTGACTGCTTGCGGGCAGGTAAACCATCTCGGTATGTAACCAGCTGCCTAGGTCAACTCAGCCTTCCATCCCTCTGGGGTAGGTAAATCGAGTACCAGCCTATCTGGCTGGGGTTAAGGTGGGGCACGTTTACCTGTGTCGGGTGGCAGATAACACTGTGTGATCCCATACGGCAGGTGACGCTCCATAGCTCTGAGATGGGCTTCCCATTAAGAGCTATATCACCACCTTTAACCTTTAATATTGTGTATCATTTTTACAATATACAGCAAGCAGAAACTGGGGGAATAGTGTGGTGCATGTAAGCATAGTGTTGGTACGTATTTATCACTTGCTGATGTCTACGTATCTTTTGTGTGCTCATTGTTATTTTATAATGTTTTGTTTTTTCTCTATGTATGTTTGTTTGTTGTCACTGTTTTGATTTGTCACTAGCAGTGTCATGAAATCAATACTCACAGTTTACATGCAGTCACTTTAAGTCATTTGCTGCTGGGTTTCAGGTTGTTTATATGGCATGGTGTGTCTAGTTTTATTGTTGCATTAAAATATCGGCAAATTCATTTTTGAAAGATAAAACTTTTCATCATTATCGCGTGTTTTAGTTTGTTGCTGTACTATGCTACAAAGCTGTCTGCTTGCAATGTATGGTGTTGTTATGTCATATCACATCTTGACGGTCTTGTTGAAGCTTGAATGGTTCATGGATGTACGTTCTATGCTATCAGCTGTTGTTATATGCTGTATTTACCACTGTAGCGACTACTTTTGATTTCGTTTTACTGTCTCATTTGTACAGAATTACTGTAGCATGGCAAGGGTCTCTTTTGGTTTGTGAATGCAGATTTGCGGCTGTTATTTCTCACATGTATTTTTTCTTTCTAACTTTGGCATGCCTATTTGTGCATCAGTCAGTATTGATTGTTGACCGGCTCTGTATTCATTATTGTAGTAATGCTCACTCATGTACACATTGTGTCAGAAAAGTGGACCGTCTGTTTTCACATATAACATTGCTCTGTTTTAACATTTATGCACAGCTAGTAAATGCATTACCAGAAATAATTTCCCACGTCTCTTGTTTGTGCTTATTTTCACTGCCGTTTTATCACCAAAAAAATGGAAAGTGTTGTGCTTAAGCATTATTGCAGTTTGCAGTTTTGCTTTAAGTTTTACACTAAGACAGTGCAATCCCTTTTTTCTGGGACACAGTGTAGTTGTTGACATACATTTTGTGATAACAGTGTTTGGACGTTTTATTCTTCGGCTAAGTCATTTTTTGCAGATGTGTTTATTTGCTTGGTTGTCTGGAATTAGTCTGTGATTTTAAGTTAAGTCATTAAATTCTCTCTATGGTACTTGCGCTATGTTTGCTGTTGCCAGAACGTAGAATTTTTGCTAGCTTTTCGTTGATACCGCACAGAGAGCAGTTGAGCATTTACATATATGGCATATTGTTCTTTGAGTAAAGCTCATGAATCTTACGTTGGATTGTTAGAGCTGCATTTCGTATTTCAATGGCTGTCTGTAGATCACGTGATATGTAATCACACCAGTCGGTTTTCGTCTTCTGAAAAGCTTTCATTACATTGTCCAGTGAAATCCTGTTTGTCCACACATTGTATTTGAACTTTGCAGCCCCGTGTACGGTTATAATATTTGGTAATATACTTGTTATGTGTGCCAAATTATTTTCCGTCTTTAAATGCTTTAAAAACTTTTACAGTGTCCCTCTGTTTCTGTCGGTAAATTAACCATGCATGCACATCATATTTTGGCTCATTTCAGTTCAGTTGTATCGCTTTACAATCGTAAAATGTTCCTATCCAGCGAGTATTCTTATATATCAGTATTATTTCATTTCTTGTAGTCAGCATCTCCATTTTTGCTTAGGTTTTATCTCTGAGCTTGTAAATTACTAGAAAACTTTGTGTAAATGGTGGTTTTGTATGGGTTAATTAATTGATCGACTGAATGACTCAAAGTATTTAAAGTATGCCTGAGCACTTGTGCTAACGTTTTTTTTCATATGCAGTAAATTTCCGTTTCCACTCTGAGAGTGTGCTGAATGGTGACAATAGCTCATTATTATTTTATTGACAAATGCGCTTATTGTTGATGCAGTTTTGTTGTACATTGGCATGGCGAGGACATTGTTACTTTACCAGTCGTAATATGTGTTTTGTATGTATTTGTTGTAGGCTTTCTTGTGCTCGTTATTGGCTTAAAGTCACCAGTCCCTTGTTAATACAGTGCATTGCTTGCCATGCCTGGTTGTTGTTGTATTCACTTGATGCCGAGTTATGGGCATTTACACCCTTTTCCATTTCACTTCATATCAAGCATTTGTTTTGTTATTGTAATGTGACTTGTCATAATTTCTGTACTGCAGAAAGCACTTGATTGTTATGAACTGCGTATGAATTTATGAGACAATCGATTACCGTGTAATTTGTATGTGCAGAGGGTATTTAATTTTGGTGTTTATGAGTTGCAGTATTTTTTGTGTTGTTTATAAATTTCTTATTGTTGTCATCTGCGGAAGTGGTGGTTTGTGTGTTGGAATACAGTTAGTTCATGCTACTTAGAGATGTACCCGGTAGATCGTGTTTAAATAGACAAAGAATTAAGCAATGGATTGAGAAAAATGTTTGTGTTTAATCAACATGTGTTTACAGTGTTAGAGTTCTTGGTATTATTTAGCACTGTCTTTAATCGTTTAAAGCTGTCTGTTTGCGCATATGAAATAAAACAAGACAAAACTAAAAGAAGTCGTTTTCATTTCCCTTCCATTTTTGTCTTTTTTCTATGTATAGATGGTTCGAATGTCGTAGAATTTTGTGCATCACAAAAGCTTTAGTGAAATATATATATTGCAGCAGTATACCGGGTGGACCAAAAAACGTCCCATACATTTGCATGCAGAGTAGTCGAAATAAATCAGCCAAAAAGCACGTGTGTAATGAGCAAACATCTTCAAATATGTCTAAGAATTTTTGCTTAAAACAGTTTCATATCAGCCGAGATAAAAACAAAATAATGTTACACATCATAAAGCAAATTACACAAATGGCTCATCATTTACACAGAAGAACGTCACAATAGGCCTAATCATCAATCAGCTGATCAGCAGAAATGTGCTGAATAGGTCCTCTGTTTTCTTTTGCCACTGCTGCTAGATGCTTCTTCCACTGCTATGTGGCTTTTCTGATTCTGGTTGTCTGATGTCGACATCGTGCCATTTGTCTCTGATAACATTCTGGAGATGCTTGAGGTTTGCAAACGGTTCACGTCTTTCTTCAAAGACAAGTTCTTGCAAGACATCCCGAACTAAGTAGGTCTAATCTGGCGGAGTCAAATCTGGCGAAAGCGGTGTCCATTCTTGTGAGCTGATTGAATCTGACGCGTTGTCTCGAAAAAAATTTTGAGTTGCTTTGAGTCGAGGTGTGAATAATTCGATTTTTATCTCGCCTTACGTCATTAAGCGGCATTTAGTGCAAAAGGAAATTTATTTCTATAAAGTAGATGCGCCATTATAGTCACGCAAAGTTCGGGACGTTTTTATGGGCCACCCGGTATAAGCATAATAATATGTGAGCGATTATAAGGTTTCTTTCTTTTCGAGGGCACAGTGTAGTAGGCAGCTAATTATGCGTAAATTAAAATAATTAACGCAAATCTACGGACGTAGGCTATGCAACGATTTCACATTGTTTCAATTATCGTTAAGACTGACATTGTTGTTTTTGCTTGCATAAATGGCTGCATAGCAGTTGTAGTTTTATGGTTGCATTGAAAGTGCTTGCATACACAGTGCTCCATAAAAACAACCCCGTCGTTCATATTTTAGCAAACCCAACTCACACAGAGCATGCTACAGTTTATAGTATTAATAATTTACAAGGTAGTGTAGCGACACGTTTTGGGGGTGGTGCCAACTTTACGACAGTTTTGTACTACTTTCTCCCGAATCTGGCAGTTGAAAAATTTTGTAAATTGGTAACAGTTTATAGCAAAGATATCGTTATTATATCAAGTGGTTGTTTTTTATGGAACAGTGTACATCTGGTGTGTTTTGCAGTGTTAACAACGCTGTTACAGCATGCATAATGTACATAATAATAATGATATTATAATAGCAAATTTACCAGGCGTTAAAACGGTCTTCTTGTATGACTGTTGAAGGTGTCTTTTGTTTAATTGAATGTCGTACATGTCTGTAATAAACTGTCTGTTCTCTGTTGTCTGGTCGGTCTTTCAAGTTCTATAAAATAACTGGGAGATGCTTGGAACGCAAGCTACTACCGGCAAGGTGCAGTACACGGTAAAATTAATGTACAATGAAACAGCACCTGCTCTGACGTGGATTTTGGCGTTTCCTTTTTCCTAGAAGTACTAACACAGCACGTAGCATTGAAAAAAGCCTCTCCAACATAAAGTAAACATACATGAGCCGGTATTTCAACTTTTATTTAAATAGTGTGAAGCACTGTTCAACATTTTTTTAATACTAGCGGTTAGCGTTAGAGTAAGCCCCTTGGTCATGCTAGCAGTAACATCGTGGTACTGGCAACTGGAGCCATTTGCGAAAATCTTGGGTGAGCCATTTTAAGCCATTGCAAACATTTCTAAGTGCAATTATGTCTCGTACAACTTGGTAGACAATGTACACGGTGTTTCATAAAAGGGACCCCTTTTTGTTTTTGTTTTATAATTTACTCAAATGGTGATCAATTTACACAAAATTTTTACCAGTTGTAGCTGAAAAAATACTAATTCAAAATATTGCAACAAAATACAAAGTACAAGTTTGATAGTCTCAACTGGTGCTGTCTATCGCTACCCTGCTCCGACGGTGAAAAATTTGGTTCGCTTATGACAAATGTTTGAAGTTTTACAGTTGCAGCCACAAAAACGTGCAAAGCGATGGCATTTACGTGTCTGTGGGGATAGTTGGAATTTCACGTGTTCGAGCAAGACAGTGAACTAGCACACCGAGCTTGCAAAATGGTTGCGTTTTTGGATCGCAAGACGCCTGCTTTCATGTCCCCATGTTGCTTAGTGCTGACACGATAAACATTTTTCATTAGCGAACCTGATTAAGTTCACCATCAAAGCTGGGTACCAACTGACAGCACCAGTTGAGATTATCAAGCTTGTACCGGTGACACATTATGACGTCAGCATTACGTCACGACTAACAAAGAACATTTAACCAACTGCCATATTTTGTTTAACTATTTTGAATTAGTATTTCCTCAGCTACAACTGCTGAAAATTCTGTGTAAATTGATCATCATTTGAGTGAATTATAAGAAAAACAAAAGGGGTCCCTTTTATCAAACAGTATTACACACGTCGCAGTTAATTTGTGCGGGTGAACTGTTCGGTACAGCGTACTGGCACTTATTTCAAAGGCGGTATATACTGTGTACCGGCCGTTCTTGTCAATGGCAGTACGTTGTGCTTTTGAGAGGTTCAATTCAAGATGTCACATCACATAGCCTACAAAAATACGCACCAAATGCTATTCTCGAGCCCATACTGCACTAAAACGCTTATTTTGTCAAAGATTCCGCTGGGAAGCTTACGATGGCTCCCTCGACGGAGGAGATCACCTCTCCATTTCCCTCCCCTCAAAACATGCCTTGCGAGTCTTGATCTCTGCGCCTCGATTGACGATATACGGCACTTCATTTTTTCTACAGATCAAGCACTGTTAATTACTAACTCTGCCGAAGAAAGAGATCAGATTGATAATCCTGGGAATTGTGACCCGGTGGCCTCGACTTGAGCCTATTACTCTGCCTACAAGACGGGCCGAGCCTGGCTGATAACACGCAGGCTGCGTCGCTAGGATCGTCATTGTCATCGTAACGACATAAACAGTTGGTTGCCATGGCAGCGGAGCCAGGTGTGTATGACGTCAGCACCGTGTGAGCGTCCTGGTCGTCATGGTAATCGCTGACGTCAGATGTTGCTATAACAACCGCTGCTGCAGCCGGCTGCCTGTCTGTGTAGGTCGATGATGTACCGTATCGTCTGTGATAGAACTCGTCATGTGCTGCGTTGCCTCCACTGCCACTCAGCCTAGCACAAGCATTGTCAGACGCAATAGTCGATGGATATAATCCAACTCTGACAAATTCATTTACTACTTTCCACAAACTGACTGAACGACAAGACTATTCTTATTTTAATAGCGCCGTTACGTCATGACTTCAGCAGCGCTAGCGCTATAACATCACAAGTCGTCACTTTCGGTTCTACGTGATTCGGAGAACAGAAATGTCTTCAGCGCAAATTTAAAGTCCCATTGCTAGTGAGTTGCTGTCAGTGACTGTTCTTGGCAGAGAGTTCCAGGAGACCGGAGCAGAACGGGGCGAAACGGCGATGTCGATATGTCGTCTCAGTTTATTGTATTTCAATGCAATAACTACAGGAAAAATTCAGAACTTCAAAAAGTTTTACACCGCTTCTGACCTCTTAAAATATCGAGCAGCGGCAACGAGCAGAACGACTCCGAC
>Ga0209367_1010824_pt1 | contig 12173 bp, 8 predicted proteins | sample WorMetLIZISLAND2_FD_187412 | JGI IMG/M metagenome (GOLD analysis project Ga0209367, IMG submission 187412) | Marine gutless worms symbiont microbial communities from Max Planck institute for Marine Microbiology, Germany - Olavius geniculatus... ... | reverse complement strand
CCCCTACCGTCACCACAGCAAACCCCCAACAGTTTGCAACGAACCCCCCAACACCATTCACAGTCCCCCAGCACCCCGACGTGCCCGCACGCCCCGTTGAAGTACCGCTGACGTCCTCCTATTTTCCCGTCGCTAAGCCTTAGCAAGCCGCGCCGAAGATTCTAGCGAAATTTTGTATATATTAAGTTGCATTCATTTTTCGCACCGGTTAGGAAGTAGGAAATTAAGTGCGGAATTGAGGCGCTAAAACGGTGAACTTTTTTATGCCTTTTCTCAACACGTTGCTGATGAAATTTCACAGTTTGGTGCTTGCTTGTATTTTCTTGCAAAATCTTTGGGAGTGCCGTGAAGATCCATTATAGCAGCTGACAGTTTTGGTGGAATTTCAGTAAGTTTTGTTTGTTTTATGCAACGGCCGAACTGTTGGAAAAGTAATGTTCAGTCTCAGCGGCGAACTGAGGTGAAATTTTAAAGAATTTGCCCATGAAGTTTGGCAATTTTGTGCATTTTTACAGTGTTTTGTAGGCGGTGTTATAGCAGATAAAGTGGGCTCGGTATAGTTCAGCGTTCGTTTGGTTTTATCATTGATTTTATGCGTGGATGTTACTTTACGAACGTTACATGCGCTTATCTAGGTTTTTTTCCTTTTTGTTGTTTTTAGCTGTTTTGGGATATTTTTTATGATGTTTATGTGGGAACTTTTGTATTTTTTGCATATGTTCATGGGCTGTGTTTGTTTAAACATGTTTGCTTACCTTGAAAGTGAAAAAAATTGGATGAAATGAGGAATGATATGGTAAAGGGCGTTTGCCAGAGGGCCTGTCTCTACACCAATGGTTCTGAATTTGTACAGTGCGAGTGTATGTGTATTTTTGTGAAAAAAAGTTGCTATGTATACATAGTTTCCTTGTTCTTTCACATTTTGTTTGTGCACACAGCTGCTAGTGTATTCAGTGGCTACTATCTTTCCCAAATTTGGAATCAAAATCGGACGCAATTTTTCCCCACTTTTGGCCTCAGGCTTCTCGCACTTTTGAACTCTAGTTTCTTCCTCCTTGGGCTTTTTCTCCTCTTTAGAGGGATGGGGGTAAATGTGTTAATGGTGTAGAGTGAAAAAAGGGGGAGTAGAAAATAAGCGGAGAAGTCTTTTTAACGGTTTAGATTGTTGAGTGAAAAGTGGGGGAAGTTTTTATTTACGCCCTTAACAAAACTTGCCCCCCTTTATTTTTCACTGGGCGCAAGCTGCACCCACCAGCTGTCATGCCTCAAGCTGTTGTATAAGCGATGTGCCAAGTCAATGGGAAGGCCAAAATTTCGACCCCCCCTACAGCTTTCACATTTTCAACCGATTTTAATGAAACTCAAAACCAAGAAAGATATCCGGGATACGACCCAACATGCAAAATTTGGTTGATGTTGGATGACGGGAAGGGGGTCTGCAAAAATGGCAAATTTTGGCTTACTTTTGGTTCTTTTTTTGTAGCCTACTCTTCGCGTCGCGTCCAGATCACACCTTAGGACCGATCACGACCAATGAGGGCTCAAAACGCGTGTTTCTGTGCAAGGAAGTGCCTTTTCGGGGTCTCGATGATAAAAAGTATAGTTTAGGGGTCAAAACTCCCCAAAAACATGATTTTTGGAGGCCTGAATAGGCATTTTAATCGAAATTTGTGAAATTTTCAAATCACGATATCTCTAGTTTCAGACTCTAGTTTCAGGAACCGTAAAGCTTTTACATAAATTCGAAAGGGGTCACCCAAACGAGGGCGCTAAATGAGAGGGGTGGGCAAAATTTGTGATTTTCGGCCAATAAGTCGCTGTAGCTCAGAAACGGTGTGAGATAGGGCCCAGGTTACTATTAATCACTAATAGGAAGTCGTACACTGGCTTTCGATTGCCGCCGCGATCAATGACTTTGAATAACATTGAACGCCAAAATAGGGGGTTTTGTGGATTTTTGGGCGATGTCGGGCTGCGACACAAGTCTGAATCATTTACAAGGTGGCACCACGGAACTATCGTTATGCGATTCAGAGAGAGAATTTGGTACTTGTATATTAACTTAGCGTGAACACCCCAATTTTCAGCTAACTACTGAACAGGAACTGCTATAGGCTTTCGCGCGTCTCGTGAGCATTAGCTCAAATTTCTTGTACTAATAGTGACTGGCGTCGAGGTCGTTATTGGAAATTGTTTCCCCGAGGTTCATAAAATATTGCCCGATTTACGAACTGAGAGGAAAAAATTTCCAATAATGTTCTATGACGCGAGTTGCCATTTGTCTTGTTATACCTCAACGCATGCGTGTATCTGGCACCATTATGGAGATATGGCGCCTCAAAGATAATGGGGTCACGACGTCACGTGGTCACGTGACGTCATCGGTCACGGTTTGAATTCTTCCAAGGCTCTTCCAGGAACAGAGTCGTTCGACCGGTTCTTAATATTACACTCATCTCATATACTCCTCTTCGCTACGTTAGGAACGTAGCGCGCGAGGAGTAAAAAATTATGTTGAAATTTGAAACGTATGATGCTGCATAAAGTCTTGGTCTTGAAAAGAGTCTTGTTACCTTACTGCGCGTGACTTAACGCATACATTTTACTCAGCACGTACGAAGTGCGATCAAGTTTGTCGTTTGGCTGGGCGTACGTGTTATCACTGACAGAGGCGTCAACACATCTGTCTGTCTTAGCTTAGGTAACCTAGCTTTATGACGATATCAACGCTATCATACAGCTAGGTAACCAAAGACAAGCACAGACAGTCTGCTGCAGCGTTGCTAGCCGTCTTCAGTAGTCCCTGAAACATGAAAATATTATTATTATAAGCGCTCACACTGTAAGAATAACATTAGCCTACTACTGTGATGAACACCTAAGTAACCAGCCCGCAGTCAGTCTATTCCCACTCACTGGCGCCGTTAAATAGAACAATAATTCTACACTTCATACACGTTTTATGTGCAGACGGGCTAGAAAAACTAGTTCTTTTGGGAAGAAAAGTTTTTAGAAGGCCTATACCACTGCGACTTCAGAAACTGGAAAGGATGCGTGTGGAGCGGATCTAGGGACGGCGCTTCCAGTGGGATATAGGGGCAAAGTCTCTATAGCCAGGGGGTCCCCTCTGAATCGTGCAGAATTCGGTTTCGATTAATATCAGTCCCGGGTCCTTCACTAGTAAAAGATGTGTCCGCATGCTACACGGCTGCGGCTGATTGCGTAACATCAAAGACCTGTCCACAGGTGTCCTGTAGGGTTGGGCCAGCCGAGTAACTGATTAACTAGTACTCGGTTAATAATTAAGTGAATATGTAAATATTTTTTCAAAAACTACATGAACTATGCGACGTAAAATATGTAGGCTATGTAATTATGTGTATGCGTGCAACCGCAGTGGTTCTATGGGAAAAACTCGAATTTAGACTTCAGAAATAGTTTTAAACCTTAACTAACACAACGCTCCAACAAAAAGCAGCCTCTGCATATTTTGGTCATAGCTGCATTAACTATTGACTTATTTCCAAAATTCTTTCATTGTTTTACTTTGCAGTAGTAGATTTGCAGTTGCGGTTACCTGATCATTTTTATCACACTGCAAACACGTTGTTATACACTACCTTGTGAAATAGAGTCAACTTTAGAATTGGTGAGTTAGAAGCACGTGCGGTCTCAGTTCCGAAACTGCAGTCCCTAGTCCCTACAGAATCTATGAAAGCAATGTGAACAAACTGTCGGAAAAAAAACTTTAAAAAAATAGCGACTAATGAGAGTAACGGAATGCTTTCTTGGAGATGACAAAATTGAGATGAACAACGTATAAAAAACATGTCGAACAGTAAAGAAAATTATACGAAGCCCGACATTTTAATTAGATTAAGCACGGATGATACGTTCATATCGCTGATCTGAACGTATAATTATCGTTTATAATCAGTCAGTAAGCCTACTGTCACCGAATAGGCCTAACCTTCTCCCAATCTTATTACAATCTAACGTCTGTGTCATAGGCTAAGACTATAATTTTAGTCATAATTTTATCATTTTATATAAATTTTGGTTACAGCGTGTGTCTGATCAATCGACCCCCGAACAAAGCTGGGTAAACATTGCATACGTATTTTCTAGATCGCCGTAATGATGTGGTTAAGGCGCTAAGGCTCCTACTGATTAGCCTACAGAGAAGACAGCGTCGAAACTGCTTGCCTGTCCAAGAAGTTGACCAATCGCAAAACATACAAGCCAGCAATTAATCTGAAACAATGTCTTAACTCTATCTGACCGTTTTTTTAGAAAAAAACGCAGAAGAAAGCCAGGGAAAGCTAACCTAGTTATGTCACCGCATAAATAAGCGCTTACCGTAAATAACGACGACGGCGAATGGCGACAGCAAACGACAAACGACGGTTGTATGAGCCGACTAGTTTAGCCTATTCTAAACGTACAATAGTGAATACGAACTCGGAGCTGTTCTATACTTTTTGTATAGCAGTGAATAGTCTATAGGAATTGTATAGAAGACGACAACAGGCAATAGCTATAAAGTAGCCTAGTCTATAAGTTTATACTGGATGGATGGCGCGCTCTTAGACCAACTATACAAACTGGAGGACGGAGCTTTATGGCCCAAACTCCACTATATTCCAATTTGTTGTGATATACAATTTTATCACCAGAATATTTCAGTTGCAAACACAAACACAAAGAGACTAAACAGACAGACAGAGAACAGACTTGTCAGGGACGTCAAGAGATACAGCGGAGTCCGGGAAAACATTCTGGCAGGACCCGTCTAAGGAAAAAAATGAATTTTGCTTTTTTCTGGTGTACTTTATATTCTGAGCGAGGGCGGGGCCCCCAAACGTCAGGAAGCCCAGGGAAAACTTTTTTACCTTTTCCTCTTCCCTTTCGACGGACCTGAGACTTGTTTAATAAACCTGTTGCGCATTTGCCTTAGGTATTTTATTTGTCTGTTGCGCGAGCAATCCACATGCAACTACAGTAATCGAAATGCATGGAGTTGTGCTTACACATCGTTCGGTTCGCTCTCTCTATTCGTTCTAGCAGACAAAGCAATATCCCGCCTCCTAGCTGGCATTATGCTAACTCCATTCACAGAGCTAGAGGACAGGTGAAGGGCCCCTTATCTTCTCCGCGTTGGGTGGGAGAGGGTGGGTGAGTCAGTACTCAAACCAGCCAATCAGAGCACTCGCTGAAGCAACAATTACATCATCGCATCGTCATTTTCATTCAAGGACAACGGCCAATGACAGTAGCAGCAAGAAGCCAATGGACAACCTGACTGACGCCTATCCAATTAATTTCTAATGCACGTCTTTATCTCGTCAGATTCAGTTCATTATAAAGCCACATGATTTACTTAAATAAAGAAAACTCTGAGCAAAGCTGACGTGACAAGCGTCAGCATCGGTGCTACCGTCTGGAAATTCAGTGCGAGACGTGCAATAAATTTTGACGTTTTTGTAGGGGTTACGGAAGAATTCTTAAATCGAAGTGGTCGAAACTCGAACGGTTAAAATCCACGTTTTATGCTGCAAATAAAATTTCACTATGCAGGTTATCTTGGTCTATCTCTAGTAATTTCGGCTCAATTTTTTTACGGTTGTTAGAATATACGTCGTCGCCTGAAATCGAGAAAAAATCACTAAAACCCGTTTTCCGAACTTCAAGGTCGTTCTAGGTCATTAATGTAGGTACACCAGGGAAAGCTCGTCAGTAGTGCTTGTTATGATAAGCAGCAAGTCTGTGCATTTGTTCCAAGGTTTATAGGGCCTTATGGTGTATGCGCCTTTGGTTCAGCAGTGTGGGGTCATGGTAGGTCAGTATGTGTGTGCTGTGGTGATTGGTGAATAAGCCTAATCAGACGGATTATTCGACAGCTTGTCAACGGCTGCTGAGCGCGTATGAAAAGCCAGCATACTATTATAATAGGCCTCTGCATGCAGTACAAAATGGACTGTGGGGGTCGTACACTTGTGGTGAATAGATCCGTCTGCTATGCTACGCATCGCTGAGTCTTAGAGATGTAGGCATACACTCCATAGCTTATACATATATAGCTCCCCAAGACAGTGTTTTGATGTCTCCCCAACGAGCAGAGGGAAAGGAAAAGGTCCACCCAGTAAGTTACGGATTTCTACTACTAGGCCCTACCGCCAGCGGAAGCGACGTCAGTGTTGTTTTCCGCATCGTCACCAATTTTCACCTGGGAACAGAATATCTCACAAACCGCTGCCAGTGCCGGCGATAGAGAGTTAGAGGCCCCACCAAATACAAGTATGAGGCCCCAATAATAGGGAGTCTGTCCCACAGCAAGGTCCAGGGGCAGAGTCCCTGGTCAGGGGCCAGGGGGCGAAGGCCCCTGAAGCTGAAACACTTTTGGCTTTTGGACGTTCACTAAAAGTCGCGAATTTGCCCAGTTTAAAAAAAAAAATTGAAACGCAAAAAATCAGACACAATTTGCGTTGTCTTTAAAAAATGACGTCTATAGGCCGCAATACGTCACAGATTACTGTACGGTAATGAAAAGTAATAGACTTGTCCACTTTGAATAAACTTTTCACATGTTTATTCATTTTATATTTTAAATATATTTGTGTTAAAACTAGAAATTTTTTTCACACCTAGCTTGAGACCCCTGAGCATACGTGAGGCCCACAGCCGGTGGGTAAGGGGAACCCTTCCACCGGCTCTGACCGCTGCATCTGGCTTGACAAAATTTTGCGCGAACATGCATCGTGACAGCCTCGAGAAGACTTTTAAATTTCAAGGTCATGTGTATAAAATCAAGGTCACAATGAGTTTCTGTGTGTTTCTTGGTGTTTGAAGCAATTCGCCTGGATTCACGAAATGTCATTCGGTGGATGGCGCCACTTTATTACTGTCCGCGGAAATGACTGCGGTTACCCGCGGGCAGTACTTAGCCTTGAACAAAGCTTGACGATCTTGTTGAATTTATCATCATAACCATGCAGCAACTTCATCATCTCAAGTGTATAGCGTGGTAGCTTGAGAGCAAGCATTGCGTTAAACTTATTTTCGGGATTTTGTCAGCAATACTGTGTTAGTCCTTAGTAAAGTGTCAGATTGTTACTAGACGAGGTCCTGATATGAACAAGACGAACAGTTTTGAGAAGTTAAAAAGACGCTGCCTGCTGAAGACCGATCGATAGTGCATTACAATATTGCAGCGTATTTTGTATCGTAATGTACCTTTGTATTTTCGGTACAATAAAATTAAAATCATGCTTATTTTTCTTACTAAAATAGTTTAAGTCCATTTCCCTAAAATTATTTATCTTTCGGACAAAATAATAAATATTTTAAATTAATATCTTTCGTTAAAAAAGGTCATCAAACGTCGCCTTTTAGTGTGTATATAAGCCACATATAGGCGCTGTCGGAGCTCCCTGCAAATACGTTATGTAACAATTGCTATAAAATACGTTAGGAGACACGGGGCCAATCCCTTACTCTAAATTTTAGGCTGTTGGAGAATTTTTTTTATAAAAAAATATTTTTTCAAAAAAATATTAAATTTGGATCTGCAAATCCTCCATTTGGTTGAGGGGTTTAGGATCGAATAAAAAAAGCACACTTTGTCAGAAATTTGCAGCCATTTGTCGGAGAAAATTGTAACATCTTTCTGCTCCCTATATTTTTAACAGTGCAGGACGCCGCCGATTATGCGAATGCGTATGTGTCTGTAAGGTGTGTCCGTCTGTCTGTCTGTCTACCTGTCAGGCTGATTCTTTTAGCTATAGTGACATGTCGTGTCAAGAACAGTGATCGCATGTCTTGGTGGATTTTTTAACCCATGAGATCAGATCAATCGGATCCCGTCAGTTCTATAATGAATAATTAGTTGCACAATCATTGTAGAATTTTCAAAATGTCGGACGGCGTCTTTTTCGTTTGTTTCAATTGCTCAAGTTTATCGTCGATCGTTTAAAGCGCTGATCCGGCATTCAAGGTTTTGTACAACGTTTTTGTGATTTTTATTTCTCCGCCACTGCTCCGAGCCTCAGGCACCTTCAGCATTTTTGGCTGAACAGCTAAGAACGCCCACAAAAAGCGGCCCCCAAAGCAGGCTCGTCGAGAGGGTGGGGTAGGGGGGTTAGCTACCCCGGGCCCCGCGACGTTTGGGGGCCCCACCGTCGGCCAGAAATATAAAGTATGCCAAAATGTACCATTTTGAAAAGAAAAATTCAAAAAAATTGTTCCCAGAAGGGCCCCGTGAAAATGTTTGGGGGCCCCGCGAGAATGTTTCCCCGGGCCCCGCTGTGGCTCTCGACGGGCCTGCCCCAAAGGCCAGAAAATATCGGACTGCAGTGCGACATTATATGGGGGGTTGAAGCATTCAAAAGTTTACTTGGCAAAGCCCGACGATCTCTGGCCTATATATAAGCCAGCTAGCAAATTCAGAAAAAGCATATAGTCAAAGTCAAGGTAACAAAACTGCATACAGTTGCAACGCTGAATTTATGTTACATTTCGTACGTTAACGTCAAAAATTACATTTGAAGCATGACAGCTAATGTTCTCGTCGTTCGCGCAAAAATTTCGTTAGAACGATATCTTAGAACCTAACAGATGCGGGAATTTCACCACACTCTGACCAATGACCAATGAGAGGCCAAAGATGAATTAATTCAGTTTCAGAACTTGAGGGGCAAAAGTGACGCCTATAGTAGGTCAGATGTACGTCCAATTTACCCAATAATTCTCTGAATGCGACTGGTAGGCCCAGGCCCGTCGAAAGCCACAAAACATTCTTGCGGGGCCCCCGAACATTTTCACGGGGCCCCTTTAGGGAGCAAATTTTTCATTTTTTTCTTTTCAAAATTCTGGCGTACTTTATAAATTTCTGACCGACGGCGGGGCCCCCAAACGTCGCGGGGCCCGGGGTAGCTAACCCCCACCCCACCCTCTCGACGGGCCTGGGTAGGCCTACTGAACTTTTTCTCCGGGCGATTTTACGGTCACACTCGTTGAACCCGCGAACTCTTTACAACAAGGCTGTCGGCGGCGTTTAAAGCGTTAACTTTTCGGCCGCCATCTATAGGGGTGTGCAAGGCGTAACGATGGCGTTTGCGAGTGTTCCCACACAATTACAACAGCAGGCTGCTGTTGTCAACGCGCATAAGCTCTGCGTAGACTAGAGTTGTCTGTCATGGCATTCACGTACGCCCCCTGCTATTCTTTAATGATATTCTAAATAACACGCATTCTTAAGTCTTCTTTATATAGCAATGTACTGAGTAGAATCCAAAGACACGTTATTATTGTATTAGGCCTTAGATAGAAGGGTAACCGGTGCATTCTAATGATAAGTATAGATTTCAAGTACAACTCACATCAGTGAATCATTCTGTAAAGATCGGTCCACAAGGCGCGACAAACGCCCTCTGCAAAAGTCACGTGGTCTCAGATCGACATTCCGTTAGGCCTATTTCCGTGATTCTGACAGTAACATAAACGTAAACGTCGTAAGCGTACAGTACTTCCGGAGCCATAAGACCCATACGCCGGTGCTAATCTCCGTTTACTTATAGAGTGTTTACTAGCTGTTTACACTTTACACGATCCAGCAAACGTCCAGCATTAGCACGTGTATTTTGAATACATTTGCTGGGAGTTTGCTGGACGATTGCTGGATCGTATAAACACCCCATTAGCAAGAGCCGGCGGAAGAACTTCCTGTACCCCTCCCCCCGGCTGGGGGGGGGGCTCACGTATGCTCAGGGGCCTCACGCTAAGTGTGAAAATATATTTTAGTTTTTTAAATATTCAAAATATTGAATAAAATATGTGGAAAGTTTACTCAAAGTGGAGAAGTCTATTACTTTTCATTAGTCTACTGTAAAGTAATTTGTGACGTATTGCGGCATTTTTTTGAAAAGACAACACAAATTGTACCTGATTTTACGTTTCAATTTTTTAAAGTGGGCAAATTTGCGACTTTTTCAGTGAACGTCCAAATTCAAAAGCGTTTCAGTTTCAGAAGGCTTCCCTTCGCCCCTGACCTTCTGACCAAAAACTATGCCAGTCTGCCTTAGAATCACGCTGGGGCTCCGCCCCTAGACTCCCTATTATAAGGGCCTTACACTAGTCTTGTAATCCTATTTGGGGGCCTGCAACTCTCTAGCGCCGGCACTGTCCTTAACCCTCAGCCGGACACCAGTTTACACTGCCAGACGACAACCATGACAACAGCCAGATACAGTGCATCGCGAGGTGTGTCTGTTCACGTCTCAGTTTTCGCTGGTACTTATTGGGCCCACATGGGTGGCTGGTTACATAGGCCCTACAGAAATGGTATACCCACAGACATATAAATATATCTGTGAGTATACCCGTTGATGCGACCAACGACGTTACAAACTAACCCAGACCGCCACTTTCTAATAGACACATTTTTACGCGCGAAAGCAGCTACTGCTTTCAGCGCGTCTTAGCCATCGCAATTCTGTCCGTCCGTCCGTCTGTCTGTCACACGGGTGGATCAGTCAAAAACGGTGCAAGCTAGAATCACAAACCTTCATCATCGGCTGCCTGGAAGACTCTAGTTTTAGGAGCCGTAAAGCTTTTCCATAAATTCGAAGAAGGTGAACAAAGGCCGTAAATGAGAGGGGGTAGGCAAAATTTGCGATATTTGCCAATAAGTCGCTGCATCTCAGTAACGGTGCGAGATAATGCCTATGTTACTATTAATCACTAATAGGAAGTCGTACACTGGCTCTCGATTGGCGCCGAATTCAATGACATTAAATGACCTTGAACGCCAAAATAGGGGGTTTTATGGATTTTTGGCGATTTCGGGCTGCAACACAAGTCTATATTATTCACAAGGTGGCGCCACGGAATATCGTTATGCGATCCAGATAGAGAATTTGGTATTTGTATATTGACTCTGCGTGAACACCCCAATTTTCAGCAAAACTATTGAACTGGAACTGCTATAGGCTTTCGCGCGTCTCGTGAGCAATAGCTCAAATTTCTTGTTAAAACTCATAATGTTGCAGATGTAACCCGAAGTATAGGCCCTATAGTTGAGTGTATGAGAGCAGTTACGGGCGAAGATAAAGGACTACATTGGGTCTAACACAGTTTAATGTCAAACGGATCATTCTCCGCAATGTTGGTCTGACGTGTTTTTCCATTTACCTAAATGTTCGTTATTATCCTTATTTTTTCTTACATTTACATTTCACAGGGTAGTTACGTAAAGACGCAATTATGGTGTGGTGGAAGCACATTATTGCAAACTGTCTGCAGAGTGTGCCGGTGAAAGAATTTTGAAAATCGGTCAATTTTGGCAAAGATATGGGCAAAAGTAAAGTGCCACGTTTTTTTAATGGACGGTGTACTTAGCGACAGCTGGGCTTCTTGTGATAATTACCGCGATATCAATATCGAATTATCGATAGGCCTATTTTTAAATAACAAGTAGGGTTTAGGTAATTTTTATACAAACACATTAAGTACAAGACGTGAAGATTGAGCTAGACTGTACCGTAAAACTTTTATATAACGCCGAGTGCACTTCAATTGAAAATTTGATGGCAATAAGTCGGCGTACCGTTATCTCAGAAACGGTGAGAGATAGGGCCAATTTTTGCTATACGACGTGTTGCGATGCTGTGACAAAATTAAACGTTTGCGATAAGATTCGATTAAATTGGATTGGATGTGGGTGACCACGTAGCCTACGTTATCATATCGTGGATTGGGTTTGATTGGATTTAGAAAATTGGACCGATGAGTGATGACAAACTCTGGATGGTACGGCAGCTTACCCTAGCGTCAGCTAAGTTTCATGTTTTAATATGGGACGAGGATTTAGGAAATTACAGATACGCTCACCGACAGATCGCCTCGTCTCAACTTTGACAAAATTTTACCGGTGCACTAGGCGGTGCACTACACAAATCACTTACTTACTTACTTACTTGTTGTTGTTGTTTCGTTTTCATTAGGGAGGATGAAAACGGGGGGATGAAAACCACAACAAGTGCTGAGGGTCAAGGTCGATAGGCGTGATCATTTTCGGGGCTGCGCGTGTTTATGCTAGACTCAGTGATGAAGGAATTAGTAATGCGTACAGAGTAGCACTTGAACGGCATCTCGGACAAGCAGAGCCATCACACGAC
>Ga0209367_1010822_pt1 | contig 12174 bp, 9 predicted proteins | sample WorMetLIZISLAND2_FD_187412 | JGI IMG/M metagenome (GOLD analysis project Ga0209367, IMG submission 187412) | Marine gutless worms symbiont microbial communities from Max Planck institute for Marine Microbiology, Germany - Olavius geniculatus... ... | reverse complement strand
CAAAGCTAGAAACGAAGTAAACACTGCAAACAAACAAGTCATCTACAACGTATCCAAGTTAAAAGATGAAAATGTGCACATAAAATACAACATAGAGCTCCAAAACAGGTTTGCAGAACTGTCACAGCTGACGGATGTGGAGGATGAGTGAGAAAACTTCAGAGAGACAATTAACGAGACAGCAGAAACGGTTCTTGGTAGAAGACGAGGAACAAAGAAGGAGAGATGGATTTCTGAACGCACATGGAAGTCCACTGATGAGAGAAGAGTTATAAAAGCGCAAAAAGAACAAACTGCCATCACAGGAGGAGATGTTGCGAGCGTCAGGGAGAAATACAAGCAGAAAGACGAATAACAGGGGTCCTAAAACAGACCCCTGTGAAACGCCGTACAAAAGAGTCGTCAACGTCGAGCACGTACCGGCAAAAGCAGCCTTCTGAGTTCTGTCAGTGATGAACGATCTCAGCCACTGAAGTGCTAGTCCACTGATACCGTATGACGTCTCCAGCCGACTCAGAAGGATCTCATGGTCCACGGTATCAAAGGCCGCGCTCATATCCAGTAGGCCAAGCAGTGTCACATTCTGACTGTCTGCAGCGTCGATGATGTCAGCGATGACCTTGACAAGAACTGTTTCAGTTGAATGACCTTTCCGATAGGCAGACTGAACAGACGGCATGAGATTGCACTGTTTCAGATGCGTTTGAATCTGTTCAGTAACAAGCCGCTCGATGATCTTAGACATGAATGTTAAGTTGGAGATCGGTCTATAGTACTGCGGTTCATCTGGGTCCAGCCCTGGCTTCTTCACGACAGGCGTGATAATGGCGGTTTTCTGGCTACTTGGAAGAACACTTTCTCTGAGCGACGCATTACACATCACACAGATGAAGGGAAGCAGAATGTCAACCGACTGCAGCAGCACATCAGTCGGCACTGGATCAAGCGGACATGTTTTCGGCGGCGACTTAAACAGAAGTGTCCGGATTTCATCTTCTGAACATTCACGAAGTGACGTCAGCTGCGGTCCGGCGTACGTTGAGAAAGCTGCATGGCGGATCAGCATTAGCTGTGGCATTTCGGACGGCGTTGATCTTGTCAATGAAAAACTGTGACAACTGTTTTGCAGTCAACGACGGTGTAGGTGGAGATGCGTCTTTACTGCGCCTCAGTATACTGGACAGCGATCACCACAGTTTTCTTGGGTTGCTAGCGTTGTCGGCAATACGAGAGGTCCAATATAATTCTTCTTTCCTTTCGGTAGAAGGCGTGCATCTCTCGTACCTGAGCAACCCATGCAGCACGATCCTGATGGCTCTTTGACCGTCGGTAGCGTCGCTCGAGTAGCTTGGTCCTACGGCGAGCCCTGCCAAAGTCGCCGTCAAACCAGGGACTCAGGCGGCGTACTCGACGGACGGCTTTGTACAGTGGATTGTTGATCACTCTGCCTCCTATCCGAAACTCTTTATTGTAGCCATCCAAAGTTTCTCTCATGGCTGCTTCCGCATACAGGTTAAATAACCAAGGTGACAGTATGCAGCCTTGTCTCACACCTCTCCCTATCTTGAACCATTCTGTCATCCCTGCTGCTGACCTGATCGCTGGCTGCTGTTTCCTGTACATATTTCGAATCAAGTCGATTATGTGGAGTGGAAAACCCATCTCAATCATGCTGATCCGTAGTTGATTGTGTGACACCACACCAAATGCCTTCTTGTAGTTTATGAAGCACATGAAGAGGTTGGCCAAATTCCCTTGCTTTCTTGGTAATAAGCATGAGATTCACTATCTGATCTCCTGTTCCACGACCGGCTCTGAATTCGGCTTGCACATCAAGAATCACTCTCGATGGTACTTGGCGTAAAAATATAATAACTACGAACAGCAACAGTATGTTTCATTTATTGGAATTTTAGCACAGAAAAATAGGTTAGCTGTTCTGTATGAGCCAGCAATTTATAATAATGATTAACATACGGTGTTTAAGCTGTAGTCATAGGTAACGATCATCGCGTCGTATTTTGCCAGAATATTTGACGCCATAAAAACTACAAGGCGAAGAAAACTGTATTTTACGTTCAGGCTTTTCGACAGTCCACCGATAGACGAAAATTGCGCTGCGGTACAATTGGCTCGTGGCATTTAGCAGCCACGTCTAAATTGCAAAGTGCTGTTCGTAACGAGTCTCACGCAAGCAGCAGCGCTGTAACAGCGACATAAAGTATCCGCAACCGTTGTTTTGTTATACCGACAATGACAGTCGGAAGAATAAATAGGCAAACGGAATGACAAGCAGACAACCATAATTGCCTGGCGTATGCCGCGCTTTTTTACTGAGGTGCGATCGACCCAGTTTAGAACTTTTCCCTCGCTCAAATGGTCTATGTTGCAGTGAAACTATTGAGGTTGCCACTAAATGTAGCGCTGTCGAGGCGTTCATTTTTGACGCCGCACTAAAGCGCTATTAACGCATCAGTCTGACATTGACTATTTCTGTTGTAAATTGCCGTCAAATCTAGCGTACAATATACAACTACTGTCAAACTTTCCAAACAATAAATGATGCCAGTGTTAATTAAATTTTCGCAAAGAATGTAGATGATGCCGGATAACATACGAGAATAAAGATGACAGAATGATGACAGATGGCGGACAGATAGACAGACAGACAGATAAGCCGGTAGGCGACATGACCCGCGACTATTCTATAGCATAAGTCGTGCGGACTGACAGACAGCAGACGCTGAGACGCAGGCAATCACAGACACGCACCCAGTATATGACAACAAGGGTCGCTTACAGCTTTCAGCGTTGCAAGCCGACAGACTTAACTCCAGTTAAAATGCCATAAAAGTCAAAATCAAGTTGCATCGAATAACATTAGCTATTCTGTCAAACTCATCCTGCAGATACTGCAGGACATAGATGCCGTAAAGAATAAAAAACAACACTATTTAAAAGATATTGCTAAAAATTATTGTAAGTGCCTGCACAACTAATAACACGTCTTCGAGAAGTATGTCTGACGTCAATGGCTACATATTTTCAAATTTCCGTTTTTTTGTACAGTATATCTAAGATTAAATCTTTTATTAAGCCACTGTAGCTCATTCAATAGCACCAATAACGCGACGTCGAAAACAATAAAATTCATATGCTAACGGGAACGACTTCATCTAGTAACTACTACATCGTGCACGTTATTGTGTTGCGCTTCGTACAAAAACCACAAATGCACGGCACATGATATTTCTTTAGAATGTTAATGTAAAACGTTATTTAACATTTTGTGAAGGAGACTGGTCAAAACTGCGGTGCGGTCACACTCTTGTGATACCGACACACATGCTGGTTTTACATTCTGTTCAATTGTGTGCTTTGCATTACAAATACATCGTTCCACAGAGCGTATTTCTAGTATTTTAATAAAAAAAATTAAAAAAAATCATTTTAAACTACTTAAAGACCTCATCGTCCGTTTATGAGCTCATTTAGATTATTTCATTTTGGTTTAAAACCGATTTCAGTTTCGTTAATGTTTTGGTTTACGTGCCATATTAAAGCGGCGGGTTCCTGCCAGTTTTCCAGTGCGAGTCGTGCATGATATGCAAAGTGTGGTTCAAATGGTTGTCTGCACAGACCTTAACTCCAAGTGCCGTCAGCCAGTTGAACAGAAGAACCAGCAGGAAGATTGTGTCGGCGACAGCGAGCGCTGCCAGGTAGACACTGCTGGACAGTCGACGCAGGTAGGTGGTTGTGAACACGACAAACGACAGGACGTTGCCGATACAGCCGACGACGCTAATCAACGGCAGCAGATAGAGGTCAAGAATGTTGACGACACGCAGCAGTTGTGCGTAGTAGCACGCCTGGTCAGGGTCGCTGCAGTTTGCCACCGCAGGAGGAGTCATGTTGACCGTCGGCGACAACGACTCTTCAAAGTGCGTCGTCGTCGTCGTCATCTCAGTGGTTGATGTCATTGTCCTTAGATAAGTCTGTCAATCAATTAATCAACAATTACTTGCGCAAAGTGTCCAATGGAACTAAAATTGCAAAAAAACAGACTACGTGAATTTGTAAGCGAAAGAGAAAGAAAAACATTCTTATAAGAGCGCTCGTTGGATAAATAATGTTTTTGAGATTTTGGAAAGAAATCTGTTGGACTACGTAACCTAACAAGAAAACGAAAGCACCCACACGAGCAGAGATTACGACAAGAAATCTGAGCTAATGTTCATGAAACGCGCGAGAGCCTATAGCGGTTCCTGTTTGCAGGCTGTGTTAGTCTATCTCCATCCATTTTGTGGCAATTCACTTTTTACAGCCGAAAATCGCAAAAAATCACTAAAAATCAATATTTTGAAGTTCAAGGTCATTCAAAATTATCAGTGTTAATACCATCAAAAAGTATGTCATTAGTGCTTGTTATGGAAAGCAGCATGTCTGCAACAGTTTTCACGATAGACAAGCCAACAACGAAAAAAATAACCACTTTTAGGGGGTACCTATTTTTGACAACCACATGCGCAGACCTCGTTGAACGTAGGTGGTTAAGAATTGGACAGCTAGAATTTAAATTCAGTGCGAAAAATTTCATATGCAAGTTGTCTTGGGCTATCTCCAGCCGTTTCCGCACAATTCACTTTTGAAATGTGTGTCGCAGCCCAAAATCGCGAAAAATTTACTAAAATTTCCTATTTTGAGAGTTCAAGGTCATTCAAGGTCATCGATGTTGAAACCCCTAAGAAGATCGTTGCCAGTGCTTGTTATGATAAGTATCATGTTTGAGCCTAACTGCAACCATTTCGACGCTAAACAAACCCATAGCAGTAAAATAACGTTTTTAGGGGGTGCCTCACTCTCTCCCCATCGTTCGAGGAGACCCTCCTTACTCAGCGGCATGAAATATTGTCATGAAATACTAGAGATTCTAGGCTATCATACAGTGAAAACCCAAAGTCTTTAACTTACCTGGGCTCCAATCGGTACCGGGTTGTGACGGACAGACAGACACCAAGACAGAATTGCCATAGCTCTCGCGCGTAAGAACGTAAAAAGAAAAGCTGAAGATAGAAAAAGCTAACAGAAAAAATTGCAATAAACTGGCTATTTGGCAAAAACCGAGACAAAGAAAAACAAATCAGCGAGACAGTCATCTACTTTCTCAGATACACCTTTACCGTTGTAGGTTTTCTGTATTTCTAGAAATTAAATGTGGGCCTACGCACACCGTGCTAATCCAGTACCAATACAAGAAGTTCATTGGTAACATCTGCAGCGTGATTTGCCAAAATGATTACAAATTCAACGCAAAATTTTAACTGGAGTGGTTTGGACTCAATATAAATCTTGAACAGCCGTATCAACCGACACTAACGATCAGACGTCTAACGTCTAGACGTGTTATTAGACACGCTATGTTACGGTAAAGCCTCGTTCGCACGCCGTTGTTTAACACCTGCCGTCGACCAGCATTAAATATTGGATTAAATTGCGCCGCAACAATTACACACTGTTAACGATATAGCGTCATGTGACATGGTGTCACGCAAACACAATAAGGAGTCTTTGCACACCTTTTTACAATTTCAGTCGCTGTTAATGTGAGAAAAAAAGCCATTTTATGCCATGACAATTTTAGGGAACGTAGCGACCTGTCCGCCTGTAACGTGTAAAATCAAGGCTTATTTAACCATAGTGAAACAAACTTATGAAAAACAAAGCATATGTCAAACCAACGCCATTGAGCTAAACTAAAATAATTACAAAACATAGTAATTCTACAGGTGATTGAATATAAGAGTGCATCAACAGAATCAATGATTTTTCTCAATGAAATAACTGTTGTACACTGTGTCTAAAAAGTATCCCCAACATTTTTGACTGTAACTTGAAAATAAATTAACAGATTTTAATAATTTTAGTACAAATATTCCTGACACGACTTGCATCAAAAAACCGTTCAGTTTCCCACCTCACCTAATGTATGTTTTTGCACTACCTAGAGAAGCAGATCAAGCGAAATATGTGTTAAAACACAACGTATAATGGTTAAAATAAAATAAAACCTGAAAAAACATCCCCAACATTATCGATCGTGCCTTAAATAAAAATTAGCAGATTTTGATAATATTTGGCAGAAATGTTTCGGACACAATTGGCTATTAAGTAAATGTTTTAGTTTCCACCTCACCCAACGTCTGCTTTTGCGCTACCTGGGGAAATCAGAGCAAACATAACACGTGTTTAAAAAATTAAAAAAGTCAAAAAATTCTATCTTAATTTGTCGGCCCTAACAACAGGTTTTGCAGCAGTTTGTCTACCAAATGAAGTTTAGAAATGTTTGAAAAGTCAAAAAGCGACTGGTAGAGCCTGGATTGGTCTGGAGCAGAACATTATTAATACTGCTGTCAATGAATGGAGAAAGCGTCTCTTTGCCTGTGTTTGCATAGTAGGCCAACACTTCAAGCAATTTTATTGCAAACAGTTAAAAAATGGACAACTAAATGAAATGTCAGCCACAGTATCAGAAATGTGAACAAAATGTGTTTTACGTGTTATGTTAATAAAGCAATCACATCGCTGGTTGTGCTCTTCCCAGGTAGTGCAAAAACAGACGTTGGGAGAAATGGAAAACTAAATGGTCATTTGATGGCAAGTGTGTCAGGAATATTTGTACCAAAAATTATCAAAATCTGATAATTGGTTTTTAAGTTACAGTCGTCAAAAATGTCGGGGATACTTTTTTGAGGCACGATGTACATAGGTAATGTACAGTTTAACACGAGGGTTTCGCAAAGTAATGCAACATCAAATTTAAGGTGCAATGGTTAGTTACTTCGTCTTATTCGCATTCGTAATCGAAACGTGCAAGGAAAAAATTAATACATTTCATGAATATGTTTACAATAATTATAAAAATACAATTATTGCATAGCATTATTTTGTTCCTCTTTATCTCACTAGAGTGTCCACTGAATTATAGACGCTTACAATATCACTCCAGTCAAGGGCGTTATAATTGAGTCTGTTTATAGCACACAATTCCCAAGCAAAGAACCCCATCGATCACGGTCACGAAATAAATACGTTTCAATACGGTCTAGAATTTATTATGCCTTGTTACACTCGCATAGTACACTCTAGATCGCAATAAAACGTACGTGGCACGTAATTGTAGACAGCTATATGTAATTAGGCCTACAAGATTTAATGCACCGTGCTCCAGCGTATGTAATTGACTGCATTGTAAGTTACGTTGAGTAGGCCTGCGCACTCAACAGTCTTAATGGCACGCCGTTACACGTCTTGCCAAACCAAAAAAAAACAGTCAGAAAAAAACACAATTCGTTCTGATTACAACGAACAGACAGCGACTGATGATAGCGAATCGCTGTAGGCACACTCGGATAAAATACGTCTCCTTGTCGTCCACGTTCTAACGGCACATCCACGCGGAATTACCTAATTACACTTCTGCGATCGTCAATCACGTGTAAGCTTATATGTGTCGGCAGCTCAAGGCGTCTGCTCAACTTTTACTGTTAACAAATGTACAAAACATCAGTTTATACACTTATTAACGGCGACATGCAATAACTGACACATCGAAAACAGCCAAAATCAGTTTTGTACATTTATATTTGCTGTTTTATTACAATAACAAAGTTTTTATGTTGATGGTCAATTATAAACCATCTGCTTTCCACGGCCATGAAGACACTGAACTTTAAATATTTTGGGGTCACGATATTGATCTTTAGGAATCACGTGACGTCATCGGAACGTGACCATGGGACTCGGCGACGGCACTTTCTTATTGGTGGTCAATGATGACCATGCGTCTATCTTGCACGGATACGGAGATACGGGGCTTCAAAAATTTTGGGGTTACGAGTTTGACCTTTTGGGGTCACGTGACGTCATCGGTCACGTGATCATTGGGCTCAGCATATGTGGTTTCCTATTGGTGGTCCATTGTAACCATGCATCTATCTTGCACTGTTACATAGATATGCGGCCCCAAAGATATTGGGGTCACGATTTTGACCTTTTGGGGTCACGTGACGTCATTGATCACGTGACCATCGGACTCGGCGTGGGCACTTTCCTATTAATGGTTAATGATGACCATGCGCCTATCTTGCACGGATACGAACATTCGAGGCTTCAAAGATTTTGGGGTCACGAGTCTGACCTTCTGGGGTCACGTTGGGGTCAAGGTCGTAACCCCAATATCTTTGGGGCCACATGTCTCCGTAATGGTGCTAGATATATGCATGGTTTCAATGAACCACTTCATTAAGCTACTCTTTTTGGCTTTAAAGTTATAATGGCTAATTCGTTACAATTAAGGCCCATTTGTGACCCCCCTTTGAAAAAAATTGTAAGGGGGCCCCTTACAATTTTTTTCAAAGGGTGGTCAAAAATTGGCTTAAAATGTAGCGTATTAGACGCGAGAACTTTGGAGCCAAAGGGAGTAGCTTCATGAAACTTTGCCACGTGATGTGCTGCTAGATGGGGTGATAACGCAAGTACCACTTTAGAGAGCACCGCCCCCTTAAAATTTGGGAGGGCAAAAAACGTAAAAAAATTTAGTACGTTTTACAACAATTTTCGAGTTTGACCGCAAATATCTCTGGACTGGATAGAGATAACGACAAGCGGTAAACGGCGTTATCAAACACAGTTAATTCCGCGTTGAACAAAAGAAATTTGGTAGTTTAGTCTACCAACACCAGAGATTACGCGGCTAATGTTTACCCAACCAAATCAACTTTTTTCGGAAGGCCACATTTCGGCCCCTAGGGAGTGCTGCGCCTCCAAAGTTTTACAGGCGCTAGAGAATGACCAAGTATTACTAGCGCACCCCCATCGGGAACGGGGGCCTTCTTTACAATTTTTTTCTCAAAGGAGGATCAAAAATTGGCTTAAGATGTAGCGCATTAGCCGCGAAAACTTTGGAGCCAGGGGAGTAGCTTTATTAAATTTTGCCACGTAACGTGCTGCTAGATGGGGGTAATAACGTGGGTGCAACTTTTGGGAATCACCGCCCCCTTAAAATTTGGGAGAGCGAAAAAACGTCCAAAATTTAGTATGTTTTACGACAACTTTCGAGTTTGACTGCAAATATCTCTAGAATGAATAGAGATATCGACAAGCGGTAAAAAGCGTTATCAAGCACAATTAATACTGCGTTGAACAAAAAAATTTAGTAAACTTTAGTCCATTAACACCAGAGATTGTGCGGCTAATGTTTACCCACTTTAAGTCAATAGTGCGCGTTTTGCGTATCCTAATGCATTTGTGTCCGGGCCATGTGACTTTATTACCGGGAGAATTTTATCCCTCTAAATTCCCCTGAATCGGAATTAGGGCGCCGGGCGGACTCACGTTGGGCTTTGCCACAAATTTTAGTTTTTTTTTTTAGTTTTTTTTTATTTCAATCATAGGATCAACGAGATGCGTCGGCCGATCGGCGCGAAATTTTGCACGGTGGTCAGTACTAGGCCAAAGTTTATAATGCCGGTCCAAAATTTCGGGGGCCCTCCCCCAAAAAAATTTAAAGGCCAAAAACATGCAAAATTTGGCCCGATTTGGGCCACGTGACTCTGCTACGAAAAAAACGTGACACCCTAAATTGTCCCCCCAATCGGACTTAGGGTGCCGGGCAAACTCACGTTGGACAAACAAGAAATTTGAGCTAATGCTCACGAGTGTAGCTGAAAATTGGGGTGTTGCCGCTAAGTTAATATACAAATACCAAATTCTCTATCTGGATTGCATAACGATAGTTTCGTGGCGCCACTATGTGAATGATATAGACTTGTGTCGCAGCCCAAAATCGCCAAAAAATCCATAAAACCCCTTATTTTGACGTTCAAGGTCATTCAAAATCATTGAATTCTGCGCCAATCGAGAGCCAGTGTACGACTTCCTTTTAGTGATTATTAGTAACCTAGGCTTTATTTCGCACCGTTACTGAGATACAGCGACTTATTGGCCAAAAATCGCAAATTTTGCCCACCCCATCATTTAGCGCCCTCGTTTGGGGTGACCCCCTTCGAATTTATGGAAAAGCTTTACGGTTTCTAAAACTAGAATTTTCCAGGCAGCCGACTGTGAAGATTTGGTGATTTTAGCTTTTAACTGATCCACCCGTGTGACAGAGGGACAAACGGACGGACAGAATTGCGATGGCTAAGACGCGCTGAAAGCAGTAGCTGCTTTCGCGCGTAAAAATTAAAAGACATGCGTTCGTTTTAGTTTTATTATCTCTTTATACTATCTATATTTATCCACATTCGCTTGGTTTGGCGTCACGTTTGACTTATGCACCTTTAGCGTTGTAAGGCAGAGAACGCTGAGCGAAACAGTAAGAGACTAAACTCTATTTTTCCATTTGCTGTGGATTTGTTGTAGAACGTGCACAGCAAGTCGAAAGTCTGCAGCAAATCCACAATTACTGTATGTGTGTTTAAGTGAACAGATGTAAATGCCATTTTGGCTTGTCTGACCCATAGAACATAATTATTCACTTGGTTTCTATATACTGCTCTACGTACAGCTTGTGTTCTTGAAATAAGTAAAAAATTAATAAGAAACCATTACATCTAACACGTCAAGATGTTGTATACATTTTGTTGTACCGTACGATTTGATGTTCTCCCAAGCAAAATCCAGTAGCAACTTACTAAGTAGCTATAATTGAAGGAATGTGTCTGGAATCTAAATGAGTGAAAAGTCATACTTGCCTTATATTATCGTTGATACTTAGCAACGGTTGTTAAAAACGAATATTCAACATAGCAACAGACCATTTAGTACAGCCAGCAAACAACAGCAAATATGTCTAAGTCTTACGCGACAACGTCAAACGGGAGTCAACGTCGTTGCCTTTGTTGTTGTTAACGACGATGTTGCTGTTGCTGCATGCCAGTGCGTGGACAGCAACGTTACGTGCAGGCGTGTCGCACCGTCCATCACGACACCCAGTACACCTGTCTCACTGTCTTACAAACTCACTCAATAACTTGACACTAAACAGTCTCGACTAAGCTTACTGATGTTGTGTTTTCACAGCCTAAACACACAAACACACACGACTTGCACTTAACTTTCTTGAAGAGCATTCTGCAAGTTTGTCGAATACGTACTACAGTCAACCAAGTCAACCATAAACGCATTTATATCGGAACGAAAGTCGCAAATTATGGTGCATTCGGCATATCGGTGCCGAAAAGTAATCACTGCAAATGGCGGATTGATGCCAATAAACAACGATGCAGATATTGATGTCGTATTCCAGTTTGCTCAATGTTAAACTCAAGATACGACGTAGTTGCATCTGCGCTGATGGCTGATTAGCTTCGCTTTCAGCGTTCGACAGTCAGGAGTGACGCAAAAGACAACAGTGGCAATTGTTGTGACTGGAGTCTTGTGCGTCTCTAAAAGGAGGTTGAAAGTGTCTTAAAAACAGTCAGTAAAGAGACTATAAGGGACGTGATCAACCCAATACTGCAGTTGAATTAATATCATTAAACGAAGGAAACTGGACTGTTGTTCGGTCGCATCTGCGGAATGAAAGACCATCTGTTAGTAGGTCAAGATCGTTTTACTGTGAATAGTTGAAAACAATCGACCACACCACCCAAGAGACGTCGGGGAAGAGGGACGGGTGACACCGTGGACCGGTCACTGGTGTGTGACTGCTGTCTACCTGAACGAACGACAAAGTAAAGTAGCAACAAATTACTGTTCACGACGACTCACAGGGGTCACGAATGTTTTGAACAAAAAAACATGTCCGACTGGCAGTCGCTGTAACGCAGAGGCCAACTGTTTGATCTGCTGCGAAGTCTGTCGTGAGTACAGGGTGGTCCAAAAAACGGATACCCAGTTTTATTTTTAGGATAACTTCGGTAATTCAGCACCGATTTTAACCATTCTTTCACTGTTACAAGCATAAATTTATGGCGCGTAAACGTGAAGTTCTTCCGCCCACCGCACCTTTATTGTGTAACCACATTACCTATAGCAAAACAAACACTACTGCTAATATCGGTGTTCAGTGTTTTGTTTTATTGACTAAACTTATCTGTCGATAGTATTAAAATGATGTGCGGCTGCTCAAGCTAAGTTGCAGTGCTCGATGTGTCCGATGCCATTCTTGAT
>Ga0209367_1010821_pt1 | contig 12174 bp, 8 predicted proteins | sample WorMetLIZISLAND2_FD_187412 | JGI IMG/M metagenome (GOLD analysis project Ga0209367, IMG submission 187412) | Marine gutless worms symbiont microbial communities from Max Planck institute for Marine Microbiology, Germany - Olavius geniculatus... ... | reverse complement strand
CCTTCCTTCTCCCCGCTCCATCCCTTCCCCCTCCCCGGCTAAGCGCATGTACTCAAACGCAACAGCGTTAAAAACAATGAAATAAAATGTTGCCAGTCAAGTAAGAAAGTAGACTAGCTCTTTGTGAAAAAAACCATCGCAAAGCTACGGAGCGTCGCCTGCCATTTGGAATCATACAGTGTTTGTTACCTGCCGTCCAACACGGGTGAATGCTCACACGTCCTTAATCCAAGACAAACAGACCGGTGACCTACTTGATTTACATACACCGTAGGGGTGGAAGGCTGAGTCGACTTTGATGGTTGGTTATATACCGAGATGGTCTACCTATCCCCAGACAGTAACACACTTGATAGCACGACCCGACCGGAAGTCGAACCCAGGACCTCTTGATCGCAAGTCAAACGTCTTAAACGCTACGCCACCAAGCCCCGCAGTATAGTATACCTGCCGCGTGCAGTGCCTCTGAAGTCATGACCTAACGCGCTATAGGCCTACACAAATTATGATCACTGGCTTGGAGAATGCACGGAGGCGCCGTTTTAACGGCAGGACCTAAAAATGATGGACCGAAAAATAGCAGCAGCTGGAAAATGAAGCCATCTGCGATTTGGTCCCGTCCGTCATTGTCAATTTGCTGCATTTTCAGCCGTACCTAAAACGTCACATCAGTGTACCTCAAGGCGCGTACGTAGCGACGTAACTGAACTGAACTGACATGGTTTAGTTTTTGACGAACTGACCAATGGGCAAGCAGTAATACATTACGATAAACACCGTCTAACGGCGTCGGCGACTACGCGAATACGCACACGTGAACCAATGACCAATGGGCTCGCCTGCTTGCCCACTGGTTAAAAACTTAAAAATCGTCAAAAACTAAACCGTGTAAGTTCATCAGTTACGTCGCTCTATACACGCCTTTGCAGCTCGGTTTTGCCAGTAATGCGGAGCGGACGCCAAGGTCATAATATATACTCGAAATGTCATTTTATTGACACATACAGTTAACAGTTACAAGCACGCACGCGAGGCCGGTCTGCAATATGAGATTAATACATACGTGAATTAAGTATAGCATGTATAGTCATTTGCACACAGCAAGTACAGTGGTACAAAGTGCATGTAGAATTTGATGTCAATATAATCGGACCGGCGGCCATTCAAAATATCGCTATATGCTGTCAAACGCCCGCTCTCGGCCCGGCCTAAGTTTTATATTGACCGAGACAGGAGAGGGGCGGCCGGCCCGGCCGACGTGACTGAATGTTTAAACGACCGTCTTTAACGTTTGCATGTAATTCGACGGCTTCTTGAGAACTGAGCATGTACGTATACTTCAGTCACCATGCACGATCTCAGTATGACCGATTTATGTAACTCTTACAACTGGTATAATCTACACGAATATCTGCGGCAGTACAGTGCCAGTTATACCACCAAATAACCCAAATGTTTTGCCGCACTACCTTGCGAAATACTGGTAGGGGCGTACTTTCTGCACTCATGCACCGTCGGCAAAATATTATTTCTACACTGTGTTTCATAAAAAACCGGACCCTGAAACTTCTTGTTATAACTTCAAGAAAACGGCTTTAATATTGAAAAACGTTAGTACAAGCAATCTGCACGTACGACAAAAGTTATAGTAAATGTTCAAAATGTTGTCCTTTGGCCTTGACGCAGGCTTTGAGTCGTTTCCTCCACTGGTCAATGGCCTCGTCCACAATCGTCTGTTCCAAGTCAGCCCAGACCTTAACAAGTGGCTGCTTGAGTTCAGCCAGATCACAAATCGGTTTCTTACACACGCGTTCCTGCATGCAGCCCCAGATTTTATAATCCGCAACTGAATGGCAGTGCACTGTGTGGAAAATCATTTTAGGCGAACTTATTTTGATAAATTTATGCCAACCTGCCTTAGGGGTCCGGTTTTTTATGAAACACAGTGTACATTCAAGTGTATGGCACATCTCAAAACCGGTCCAATGTCTGTGTTGTACGTTCAAGTACACATCATACTGTATATATTACAGACCCTAACAAATGAACAATAACAAACAAGTTTTCTGTATAAAAACGCATATTAATATATTTTCTTTGTTTTTTTTTAAATTTTGCCCCTGATATTTACTACAACGATGGACGTTACTGTCACGTTAGGCCTATAGCGATAAATGGTATAACTCTTATAGGAAACTGATCTCATACAGCTACAGAACGTCACCTGCCATATGATCACACCAACCACTCGACGCAGGTGAACGCGCCCCGCCATAACCCCAGCCAGACATGCTCGATTAACCTACCCCGGAGGGATGGAAGGCTGAGTTGACCTTAGAAATACACCCATGCATGCACTAGACGTCGTATATGCGCTGTTAAACAGAAAGCTATGCATAAAGACATCCGACTTACAGCAGAGAACTTAAGACGGTCCAATGCTATAGCTCTATAGCAGTCCAGCGCGTGCTGACGTCACACTAACTGAATATCCACAATAAACACTTGACTTGCAGTCGCACTAGCATAAATGCCCAAGTGAGTCGGCGCCGTCGCCCGAGAGAGACAAAACGGCGATTAGTCAGATCACGTACTAGTTCTACTAGCCTATAGATACATGCATAGAGTAGCCGTCGGCGAGAACACTATTGCGACACGGTTTCACGGTATATAATTATCTTTAAAATACAACCTTTAATTTTACTGTTTTTGTTAACTTTTCGGCAATCACTGCTGCCTTCTTCGAAACAACTATTTAAAGGTTGTATTTTGATTAATTTCTACGGATAAATATTGAGACAGTTTTCAAGACAACAAACACAATGCACGTGCTCTGTCGCAGGCCTTCATTAAGGACATGGCGCTCCCTAAAACACGACACGGACCAACACTTATTCCTACACCTACTTCCAGGCAGCCAGAATGCATTCAAAGTTTGGAAAGCGCGCCTAAAGGTGCGTACAGAGCGACAGAAATGCACTGAAGTGAAATGAAAGGAGCGCGCGGCTTTCATTTCATTTCATTTCTGTCGCTCTGAAGTCTGTACGCATCTTAAGTCAGCGTTGCAGCCAACAGAGCTAGAATGGAACGACACCAAACACACGAACAGCGGAGACACAAAACATTTAATAGAAATTCCATCCGTTACACTAAGCCAAGTGATCACTTAGTGCAGGCTTTATATCGCAAGCAAACCTGTTGTACTGATCAGCAGTACATAAGCCGTCTCTGCCTGATATTATTAGGGGGAATCGCTCTGGCACAAGAATTCCGCCTATAGCTACACATTTCTCGGTAGCGTGGTCAGTCTGTCTGGCGTCTGTCACAATCTGGTCTTCGTCTGTCCCCACAATACAACACCAGCAAACGTGAATGTTCTACATTAGCAGTTGCTACTGGACCGATCCCGTCCACGCGAGCGTCAAGGCAACCCAGCACCCATAGGCCTGCAAGGAACATTATTGCACAGCATGCTGTATCATTCGCCTGCAAAAAACGTCGCGACGGGTGGCCGGCTTTCACAAAAAATGCTGAATAAATATTTTAAACACAAACGCACACGGCACATACTCGGCTAAATTTGTTTTTTTTTCTTTTGCCAGGTGTATACAGGATTTGGTTACTGCAGAAAAGATTGGCAATTGTTATGGCAGATGACAAAATTAAAATGCCCTTCTCGTGCTGCCCAACCGACATTGTCATAACACTAAACAGCGAAGAAGGAATAAGTAATTAACTATAACTATCAAAACTAATAAATATCCAACAACAAAAAAAAACAAAAAAAAATCTGACAAAACTACAAGCTTATGTCTACTGCAGTCTGGATCACAGCTGACTACCGGTAAGACAGGTACAACAAACGCAGAAAAGAAGCCTTACAAAAACGATACTAATTAACTAATCAAACTAAGTACAAGACAAAACGTCACATACAGAATTGACTATAGCCACAAAACGTCAGAGGGAGATAGGGTTGAATTAGCTGCGAACAAATTAAATTCTATTAAGATATTGTGCTGTGCAACCGGCGCAGAACACCTGGGCGACGGTGATACATTGTAGCATTATACACTCTGTTACACTGTAAATTGAAAATTTTCATCGTACCTCACCAAGTCGAACGGCGATAGAGTGCGGCATTATAGGCTAACCGTGCGTACGCATTTAACCGATAACAAAAACCGGTAGGTCGGACGGTCCGTCTGATATCACAGTTGCATCTGATCTGATGGCCAGCAGTAACAGCAGCAGCAGCTGCTGCTAGAGACAAAAACCCGGCCGTGCATCGCCGGGGGAGGGGGACACGCTAATCAGACGGGCTGGCCCCGCATACCTTCCTTCCTTCCTTTCTCCTCGCTTTTATTAAGCCTCTTCTCGGACGGCGCAGCTACCGGCGGGCCGGCCGCCAGCAGCATTCTCAAATCCTAAATTTAACACTAAAGCGGCGGCGGCGCGACCACGGAGCCAGCGCGGACGGGAACGTTCGTTCAGCAAGCATGGTTATCAGCTTACAACTGAATATTAGACCGGCTGCTGTGCCGGCGGCGGGGTCCCGGGCCTGGGCGCGCACGCACCGCTATTCCTGGCATCCAGCTGTTTTCAAACTTACACTCCAGTCTATACGGGCGCAGCAGCCGTCGCTGTTGCACCGACGAAAGGAGAAGAAATTTAACACGCCACGCCGCGGCAACCTACGCCAACAACACTGTACAGAGATGATGCTATATTCATTCCGCCAACCGGCCGGGCGGCCACCGACATTTTTCCAAGGCCCCCACCCCCATCTCCATCCCCGTCTTCCCTTTAATCCGATCCCCGCCCGGTCCATCGTGGAGGCGGGAGGAAGGAGGGCAGAACAATCTCAGATCGACTCAAACACAATAGCCTCCTCAGTCAGCATGACCGACCTACACACCAGGCGAAACTCCGACTTGCTCAGAGGCTGACGGACAGCGCCTGCACTTGACTCTATATACCTTCCAGGTATCTGGATCGTACTTACCGGACACATAAGCCTCCACACACAACTGCACATCACCTGTGCGAGGGCCGTGCCACCAAGTTCCACTTACACTTACTTGAATGATCTGTTGTGGATATGTTCTAATAAATATGCTGTACAATGAACCGTAGAGCAAATCCATAACAAGTTACACAGAAATCAGTCCAGTCCACGAAAATCGAAGATGTTGTACAGCTAAAAAGCATAAAAACCAAAATTGGTGTGAACATTCCCAGGACTAGAAAAAACCGTGCAAATTCTCAGCTCAAAAAGTTGAACATCAATGCAATGCATAACTAGGTGGACGACCGCACAACATGTTGGCATTAGACCGATACATGTTTTGGTATATTTTCTGGCTATAACAGTGTAAACTCTTATGCTAACTGGACTATCAGAGAGTATTAACATGTGATGGCAGGTTAAATGGCCACTAGTTTACAGCATGGAATTCACCCCAGGTAGGATTACAGCCCTGGGAAATAAATAAGTAAAGAAAATCAGCAGATGGCAGACAGTTGCAAGAAATGGTCAACAGAAAGCAAAGCAGAGAATTGAAGCACAATTTGAAGCCCTCGACTAAAAAACTAGCTACCCATAGAAGCATGATTGTTGGTAAACCATACAATGTCATCATTGTCACACAAACCTACTAAGACAGTGTTGCCACCTGCAAATGTCACTGAACAACATGTCTGCCACTGCCAACTTGTGGAAAAAAAGACAAACAGACACAGCTAAAAACACAACCTCATTCCTTCGGGAAAGGTTAATACCAAATCACATTAACAGGCACCAATAAACAAAGACCCAAATGTTAGTGGTAAACTTATTGATTTGTAGTAGACTATGTGGCTATGGTCTTTATCTTGCTTGTCATCACAGCAATTACTGGTGGTATTAGACTATCAGAACGCTTCACCCTTTCGACATTATACCCCTTGCTTAGATGTTTCACCCATCAAAGAATTACAAAAACTTGTGTAAACAAACGTATGGTAAAGACAACGAAAAAGATAATGGCAAAGTGGTCATCATCTTTGCTGTCATCTTCGCCATCTGTCTGAATATGGCATCATCCAAAATTTTTAATTTAATTTTTAATGGACAAAATATCCAAGCAAGGGACAAACATCCAGAAGTGAAACATCCTCGGTGTGAATCATCCTTAAAAAACATCAAAGAGGCAAAACATCCGTAATTTGTACTGGTGTTATTTTCACCACTAAACATTGTAATTACACTGGGAGATGTTTCCCAATGTACTGCCTTCTAAAGTAAACTGAACAGACTGATAAAATGTGGCAAATGGGGGTAATAAAAAATGATGCTACAGAACTGTTGGCACAATCACTCTGGCATACCAAACAGCATCAGAATAAAATCAGAAAAACGTTGTTCGATGAGCACTGGAGACACAGGAAAAAAACAGTACACTATTCGCTTATCACAACTGTAACATGAATGCTATTGCTAAACTATGAGTAAACCCATATCCATACACAGTTATACAGTGTACAGTATACACAGCACAATAAAACTGAAATTCAACAACTACAAACACTGTTCATAACAAATAAACAAATAAGTGATAATGCAATCATAAATACCAACCAAAGATGATACATTTAGCCGAACAGCATCAACTAAGTCGGTACACAAATCATCGACAATACACGTGTATTTCAAGTCCGACAGATCAAATGTAAACATGCAATTCAATTCAACTGTTAACCCTTACCCTAACTCGGCGCTATTGCAAAAATACCCAACCAGAAAGTTTGAAATAGTGATCTAGGCTCAGTATGTCTAAGTCTCAACCAACACCGTTAACCACACCGACTGGCAGGAATTGACTAGTGGCTACAGCGGCTGCCTGTGGTGGTTGGAGTGAGGGTTAGGATTTAGAGTTGAGTTTAGAATTAGGGTTAGAGTGTCAGTTGATGGTGTCAGTGGAGACTTCAGTTATACCCATCTAGGCTAAAAATCAGGGTTGGAAATTTAGTGCAACTGCAAATCTTCCCCACCCGCATCCTAATGCTAACCCTAACAGCTATGCCTAACCTAACCCTATCCTAAACCCTAAATTTAAGCCTAGATCGCCATTTCAGACTTTGAGCTAGGAAACTTTTGCGATAGCACTGGGCACCTTTTGCATTAGCACCCCCCTAACTCTGGATTCAGCTATCTGAGATGGGCACAAGTATAATGTGGACCTGCAGAGTGCAGACCTGCAGACCTGTGGACCAACCAACGGGTAAACTGCGAACCAAACCTGCAGACCAGGTCCGCAGTTTACCCGTTGGTCGGTCTGCATTATAGTTATAAACAAAATTAACAAAATGTGAAATAAATGTGTTGCATGTTTTATTTTAACTGTTTGTGTGTAATAGGCCCACAGTGGAAATATTTATCTGCAACAACCAAAAATATTTTCACAGTATAGGCCTACATTGCTCGTAAGCAAGAAAAGAATAAAACTGCAACACATTGCGTCACACCATACAAGCAAATTTCATTAATTAGCCCGACCATACATCTATAGGCCTACGCATTTAATGCAGTAACGTGTCAGCTAACAATTACAGCGATTTTCATTTTTAGGCCTATTGTTTAGTGACATTTTATTACTTATTGCATTCAGTGAATGATTAAATGAATATATGACGGACATGCTGCGAGCCGAATCTAAGGCGCCGATATTTTGGCCCACATATAGCCTATCCTTAAACTTAAATTCAACTGTGAATTACTAGAATTAAGCACTGCAGCAGTAAACGCTTAGACGGACCTAAAACATGAATGCCATATTAAGCTTATGACAGTGGATATTCGCACTCCGGACTGCATGTGATCCACTGGTTGGCCTATCCGCACTCTGGGCAATATTCGATATCGAACAGGTGGCACTAGCATTGCAGTACTAGTGTTATTGACAGCGTAGCTTTATTGCTTTTGGTTCAGTGTTAAAGTTAGGTTTAGGTTTAAAGTTTAGAATTATTACTTAAAACTATCACTAATTCAGTTTTTTAGCTATTACATTTTAGCGTGCAAATTTAAGTATACTTCATGCAATTATTTCACAAGATATGTACATTCGTACAAAAGTTGCAGAATTGGTTACATAATGCGAACAGTGTGCTGCTAGGCTTCATTTTCTGTGGGCTGCTGTAAGCCTTAAGGGTGTCTGTCTGCGGCTGTTGTTGCAGCATACTGCCACACATACACATATACATCTCTTACGGCAGTTCACGTGAAGCGGTATAAGCGATATGACTAATTACCATTTTGCACGAACAGCGAAGACAACAAAGGAAATGATGGACAAGATGGCATAGAAAGAAAATGCACGGTGACCGCAGCGGTGGCAAAGAGAAGGGATGTTTCCTGTTTTTGCTGTCGCCTTCGTTGTCCGTTCGTTTTCCTATCATCTTTCCATTTCATTCAACTTTGCCATGTCGTCGACATTTCCATCTGTTGAACTCAGTTCGTTTTTGCCATACAGTCACCAATCTTGGCTTTTGACATTTATTTTCTGTTCGTTTGTCTTCTATATTTGTCTTCGCCGTCCCTTTGTCTTAGCATGGTCTTTGACATCGTCTTGTCCATCGTTATGGTCCACTGTGGTAATTAGTCATACTCTGCGTGGAGTGCAAATAGGCGGTGGTTATTATTGGCCTTATTCACACTCTGGAGGGCTCGCTAATAATCTCTGCCTATTCGCACTCCGGAGTGCGAATAAGGCCAGTCTAAGCTTATACACATTATGGCACATCTCTCATTAGACGTTTGATTGCGCGGGGTCCGCATTTCAGTGGTCCGCAGTTTACCCACTGGTCTGCACTGGCGGTCCGCAAGTTTTGATCCGCAGTTTACCCGTTGGTCGGTCCGCAAGTCCGCACTTTACCACAGCACATCTGAGACTCGGTTAGTCAACTTTTGCGACAGTGCTCGCTGCCAAACTGTTAACGGCAAAAAAATAAATAAATCATCCATGATTATTTGTATAAACACAGATCTAATGTTGACATCCGCCAACAAGTGACACGAAAGAAACTAACGGTACCTGAAAGGAAGTTGCTTAACACAGTTTCTAACAATTATCCCGCCACAAGTTTTTGCATATGAAATATGCACTGCAAAAAAAACAGAATGAACAACGAATTGGAAAATAACGTCATATATCACAGCAAATAAAGCACTTTCGTCATGACACGATAACAAACTTTGTTTACATAGACTACTTATTACAGAAAAGCCGATGCGTGTCAATATTCTACGCTAACCTGGTACTCGACTCCAACAAAAGCGTAAGCCGCCTCTACTTCCTTTCAAAGACATGAGGATGGTTCAGTAGGACAACGTCATTGAATCTGATGCACATTGCATACGTGACACGGTTAGTCGACGAGACAACATTATTTTGCACACTCGAAAGCTGACGTAACAAGATAATGTTCATACGAACACGGAGTCTCTCCAATGCATTTCGATAGTTTACAGTATGTCCGTATAAATAATAATCAGTGAGCTGTTTCGACTGGTATAGAAAAAAAAAACAGTTTAATTTCAAACTGTACAGCAGCAATGATCCTTTCATTTCTGTCTATTATTTTAACTAAACAATAAACATTGTCAGTCACGAGACCATTCGATTCGTCACTAGCGCTTTAATATAAATGGTCCATCGTCACCATCTTGCACCGTTACGGAGATATGGTGCCGCAAAGATAATGGGGTCACGAACTTGACCTTTTGGGGTCACGTGACGTCATCGGTCAATAAACACAAGGATGCAACAGGGTAATTTGGCGCACATCACTAATGGCTGCAGACAGCAACTTTGCATTCAAAATTGCTGCCAAACTGCTGCAGATAGAGACATGGTTACTATTGACAGCTTATACGAATTCGTCATCGCTCTATCCACCGGTACTATCGTCGACCCCTTACCACGTATAGCCTACCTTTTGGCCACAATACATGCATTACAGACAGACAGACGACAACTTCATGTAGTTTACCACACACACCCGGGCCCTTGCATGGCGTGAAAATTCCGAGCTCATCAGTTTCATGCAAACCTCATAATCGAGTCAAAAAAATTACATGTTTGAGAGAACTGTTATCACAAATTACGCCACGTCAATTATATGCCTATCTAAAATCTCCTTGCCCTGACATGATTTCTATGAAAAAAATTAGAACATTCATTTTCGCTGCACCAGAGGGCATGTGCAGATATCTGAGGTCCTGCCTCCAGGATTTATATATTTCTGATCTCTAACATTTTAACAGCTTGAACACATAATTCGATAACAGCAGTTTCGAGATGCATGTATAGCATTTGCAAAAAAAATGTGGTCTATAAGACCAAACGTTCTGCAGCATTTATGCACACGGTTTATTTTACGCGTATAAACGTAAAATACGTTATACGTATTTCACGTATAAAATAAAATTTTCCTGTGGCGAATTATTAATACGTATTATTAATTAGGCCTACGTAATATTACGTAGTAGGCCTAATACGTATAGTAATACGGGTATTACGTATTACGCAATACGTGTATAGTATTACGCGTATACTATACACGCGGCCTTAATAATAATTTCAATATGGAAACGGTTGCGACATATATCAGCTCGTCGGTCCTGTCCCGGCCCAGACCACCCACGAAGTTCTGTCTAATAACTTCTAAACGCCGCGGTGGCGCTTGCAAATAACGTTTTTCCGGCGAGGATTTGCAGCCTGGGACGCCGCGGTTAGAAATAGTCCGGTTGGGCGAACGAGCGACAGTCTGCACGTCTAATCCTGGTTTTATTATATTGCAATATCGTCAAGCGGCGGCGACTGCTAGACAAGTTGAGTAGAGAGAGTGATCGACATCCAACGGACATCCAACGACGAGTCGCCGTTTCTAGCGCCATAAACGATTGCCAGGCGTCGGACAGAGGCGAGCAAGACGTCGCAAACATCACTCTGCCACGCCATCCGCAAATCCACTGTAAAGTCGCCGCGCGGGACGTTGCACGCTTGTAACATTAAAGTTACCGCATCATTTTTTATATTCACATGTAGAATGTAGTGAGTAACGAAATCGGTTGGAAAATATACGGCATCGTCATGCGGACGTTCTAACAGGCCGCATTATGGGCCGAGCAGGTACGGTCGGCTTCCCCTAGCAACAGCTGAGCTGTTGTTCGTGAACGCCGCAGACACGGCGGCTGGCTGTGCGGACGGATCAGTCCATGTGGTCCTGGTGTTCTTGCAGAGTGTGCCAAAAATGACCCAACTTTTTTGTCAGAACTTCGTCAAATATCCACCAAATTTGATAATTTGTGGCATACAGATAGCCAAGACGATAGAAATATGTAAGGTACACTCATCGTCCACCTCGTCTAGTTTATGTCAACGTTTACGGAGACAACAACTAAGCATCTGTGTTTTACACGGTAGTGCGTTGACATAAACTAGGTGAGGTGGACAGTGAGTACACCTTACTTAGTTCTGAGATGGCAATGGCCAGTGACGTCGTGGCAGCGGGATGGGACAATGAGGGCAACTGATGCCCCTTCCCTAAATTTTAGCGTGTCGAAATATTTCTTTCGGTAAGAAATTTTCTTCGAAAAAATGCAAAAGTGGAGGCTGAAAATCCATTAGGCTACTTTATGGAAATTTGGCGGCAGAATTGAAATTTTCAGCACCCATATTTTTCTTATGTCCTTTGTCCAAAATCGAGTCACCCAATTCTTTGGTCCACGACACCACTGGGCCACAGCATTTTTCAAATCGTACAATCGCCAAGCGCATTAGAGGTTAATTGCTACGACAATGCGCTATACAAATGTACGTTTGACTTGACTTGACTTGGCCGGCTCTCGAGACCATGCCCAATGATCGTCGTGGGCCGGTCAAGCAAGTGTCGTCGTATGACAAATTTAATTCCAAGCAGCAGCAGCAGCAGCAAACGGTATAGCAGCGCCCGCGCGGTCGTCGCAGTCATCCGACCGATTTAAGTGACCTCGTCCGCTGCATTGATCCAACGCGTCGCTTCCTAGCTCTCGCCTGCCGGGCCGCGACGAGACGTGCGTAGAGTGTCGAACAAAAGAATCCACGTAACTTAATTGAAATTGCATCGCGTGCATATCGCCGCCCGGTCCGGCCC
>Ga0209367_1010820_pt1 | contig 12175 bp, 10 predicted proteins | sample WorMetLIZISLAND2_FD_187412 | JGI IMG/M metagenome (GOLD analysis project Ga0209367, IMG submission 187412) | Marine gutless worms symbiont microbial communities from Max Planck institute for Marine Microbiology, Germany - Olavius geniculatus... ... | reverse complement strand
ACAATAACATCTGAAATAACAATTCTAGCCACCTAGTGGAATATTTTGTGCATTCAAAAGTCCTTGTTGTGCTCTGTCAAGTTGCATTTTGACAGTCACAGTCACTCCCAACACTTACAACTGCATCCTATGCATGAAATAGGTCCAGTAGGGCTACTACAGGGATACTAAATAACGTCCAATCTGTAAACCTAATCCCGAAAGTGAGATCCCGAGATTACAAGTTTATTAATCCCAGATCCTGGGACTCAGAATACAATCCTGAGACTAAGAAATCAATTCCGGGGTTGTAATCGCCGAGTAGTAGTAATAGTAGCACTAGTAGTAATAGCAAACCTCGCAGCGGTAACTTTTCCGAGGTCCGACGTCTTCATCATGAGCAGCCCTGCGGTGTGACTGCAGTCTCCAGGGTCGAGTGAATGCCTCGCCACACGTTGGACAGAAATGTGTTCCTACCACAGCGTGGATACTCGAGTGCTGATGCAGCTGACTCGATTGAGCAAAGCGCTTTGGGCAGTGATCACACGCGAAGGGCTTTTCGCCGGAATGAATACGCTCGTGTTCCACTAGCTGACCTCGAATTATGAACCTGCCACAGTCATGCATAGAATGTACTGGTGAAGTCCTTCCCGAGCCCAAAGAGCAGCATTAATCTGTTTTCTTAGCCCTCAGCCAGACACCAGCTTACACTGCAACATCACGAATAAGTGGCTAGTGCATCACATGATGTGCCTACTTACGTCCCAGCTTTTGCTGGTACCCATTGCACGAACCCAAGGAGGGATGGCCAGGCTGAGTTGACCTGGGTGGTTGGTTTATTTGCTGCAGTCATCCGCTAAGCTGTCGCTACTGATAGTCTTATGTATACAACATCTTTAGTTTAACATCATGACAACAACAGAGTACCTCACCGAAATAAACTTGTCAGACATAAAATGCCAACCTTTTTGGCATGAAGTGACATATGCCAATACGCTGACAACCATATGATAATAAAATGTTTTACGTGTTTAACTCTATGACTGTCACTCAAAAGCATGTTTTACATCAGCAGCAGTGGTAGTACTAGTAGTAGTAGTATTGCTGACCTGCGTGGACAACTACTGCAAGCATGAGGCTTGTGTCCTGTGTGTGTTTTTTTGTGGTAGTGTAGAGCTGCAGCTGACGCCATCACTCGATCACATTGGTCACATGGGTAAGTCCGGTCGGTCGCTGGTTTTTCCTTAGTGGTTGCCGGTTTTCCCCTTGCTTTCCTCGGATGCTGGACTCTCAAACTTCTGGATCGAACAGCTGCTTGCTTAGTATCACCACCACCCTCTCTTCTACGGCTGCAACAATTAATCCATTACAATCAATCATTAGTAATATAATCAAATAATTAATCAAAACTGCATCATCAATCATCATTGACATTTGATTATTCATTGAAAATACAAGGATCATCACAGCAGGATAAATTCCAAGCAAGTAACAGTAAGGCAACATTAAAGAATGGCTAAGCATTTTTAACGCCATCAATGACAGGTTTTTACTTACTTACTTACTGAGTCAATTAAGCAATTATAATAAATTGTTTGCTTCAATTCATTGGGAAAAAAGTCTGCTATTGCTATTGCTATTCCCAAACCCAACCTTACATCCCAAACATTACATAAGTTTACTGAGCTGTCACACTGCATATATAAAATATACATGTGTCTGGAAAAAAGAATCTATGGTTTTTGCAACACATCTTTGTCAAACCTGAACCTATTTTCATAATTTTTGGCACGAGTCATCCTGAATATTCACTTTATTAAACTGTTGAAATATTTTCTCTTTACACTGCCATGTTACTATGTAGAGCTGACGGAATTATGACGTCATCAAAAAAGCCGTTTTTATAGTATCCGAGGTGAAAAAGCTAACAGTGTTTCGGTAAATAACTTTAACAAAAATAAAAAAGTATGTTTATAATTTTTTGTAGGCAACATTTAAAAAGCAACATGCAACTGACAGTATACTGACAGTCCACTTTGCCCAAATACTGATGCCACTTTACCGTGTAAAATAAAAACACTCTTCTTATTCTTACTTTACTCCACACCATAATAAACAGAAATGCAGAAAAATAGGCTTTTTAACCTGTAGCTGCCTTAGATGTCATCAACAGTGACAAAACTTGCTATTAACCAACTTTTGAGTCAACAGTTTTATTACAAATGTACACTATCGTGATGCTAACGCATGCTGCAGAAATGCCGCTGCCGGCTGATAATAGCTGCTGCACAACGACGTTCCCATACTGCACGCGATGGCCACGCGTTAACACGGCGAAAAGAAAGACTAGGTTAAAAGTTTTGATACAAAATAATTAATTTCTATGCAAACAACCTCTGAAGTTTTTTACTGCAATTTTCTTTCATCAGTTTTCCTGTTTTCGTATTACAGAGGCTCATTTGGACGTTATATTTCCATAAAAATGGCATTTTTGATGACGTCACGATTAAATTAGCTATACTTAGTGAGAAGTGAATTTTGAAAACAAGTTTTAGATGCTTTCAGTAAAGTGTATCATTGTGATAATGTGTGCCAAAAATTATAAAAATAAGTTTACATCTGTTAAAGTTATTCAGAAAAATGTGTAAACTCTTTTTTCCAGACATGGTGTACATATTGAAGATGGTTTGTTTCATTATTTGACTTAGCTTTTAGTAATTTTGTTTAATTTCCTGCCCACTATAGCTAGTAAATCACACCAATCACATGGGTAAGTCCCGGTTAATCAATTCCTAAACAAGAAATTTGAGCTAATGCTCACGGGACGCGCGAAAGCCTATAGCAGTTCCTACCCGCAGGCAGTCACCCATCGCAGTACTAACCAGGCCCGGCGTAGAGTAACTTCATTTCAGCCGAAACGCGTTAACAACTACGCCACGCCACCAAAGCCAGTACCATGGCGCCGCCTTGTGAATGATATAGACTTGTCCAGGCAAAAGCGCCAAAAAATTCCATAAAACCCCCTATTTTGGCGTTCAAGGTCATCCAAAGTCATTGAATTTGGCGCCAATCAAAAGCCAGTATATGATTTCCTATTAGTGATTAATAGTAACCTAGGCCTTATCTCGCACCGTTACTGAGATACAGCGAGTTAATGGCCAAAAATCGCAAATTTTGCCTCCCCCCTCTCATTTAGCGCCCTCGTTCGGGGTGACCCCCTTCGAATTTATGAAAAAGCTTTACGGTTCCTGAAACTAGAGTCTTCCGGGCAGCTGACGGTAAAAATTTGGTGATCCTAGCTTGGATCGTTTTTGCCTGATCCACCCCTGTGACGGACAGACGTGGAAAGTGGAAAATTTGTGGAAATTTGCAACCCTACTGTTTCTGTCGCTTGGTTAACTGTGGATCTGTGTCTTCGGCGTCATAGTCTCCATCATCAGACCACACCGGTAGATCCTCGTTGTCACTATTTTCAGATTCCCCCTTTAGTGTTGGTGATGCATTCATCCTTTTGTTCATCTTTTCAACTCCTGTCTTCTGTGGACTTTTTCCACCAGTGCTCAAGTCTGTATGAATACACAGCATTATCTAGTAACTGACAATAAGTTTATCACAGATAACAATTTGACCTAACTGAAGACAAAAGCAACCCAAGACAGACAACCTTATATATGCACAAGTAACACTTTATAACTAGAACCGATCAAAGATCTCAAACCTCTGTCAGAAATAGTGCTGCCATCCAGAAAACACAACAGACAGTACAGCTACTATCTCCTAAGGGCGAATAATTATCATGAAAAATTTTAATCGCAGTACAATCGTAGCAAACCAACAACACAGAATTACAAAAGCTAAATGGCCTTAATGGGAAAGCAAAAAACAACAACAAAAATACAGTATTTTTGTAAAAAAAGCAATATAAAAAATCTGCATCCAGATCATGATCTTAATCCAGAAATCCTAAACCTACACCATGAGCTAAAAAAGGGACACCAAGTTTTGGTCATCATAACTTCACCAAATATTGAATGACGTTCAAAAATCTTTCAATGCTCATTTTAAAAATAACCACCAGAGATCCTCCCACATGCAAAATTTGTTGCTACACTACCGTGTGAAGTATGGTACTGACCTTTTCCATTGTCGCTGTTCTGATGTGTCTTCAAATGCATCATCCATTGTCGTCGGCGTTTAAACCGTTTAGCACAATATGGACAACTCAGCAAACGTTTACCCTGGACTCCTTCTGGTGCACCGGTTGCTGTGGATTGGGCTTCTGGCGGTGTGCAAGTCCCAGAGACATTGCTTGATTCTTCCATGTCTGTATCTGAAGACTCAGTTACGTTTCTGTGGTCCTCCAACTTAACGCTGCTGTCTTTACGACTGGGAGTTGACATAGTAGTAGTTGTTGTTGTTTCGGTTTCGTGTACTTGTAGATGTGCTATTAGCCGATGTGGCTTTGTGAACGCAGCCTCACAGTAGCAGCAGATATAGTGCCGGTGCTGATATCTATCAGACTGACTATGAACTAGTCCATGATGGCGGGGTTTAGTCAGTCCACGCTGGGGTTTCCCTACCATTGCTGTGCCTGACTTTCCTTTGGATCTGGTCAAATACTCAGAAAACGGAAAGACCAGTTTCCTGCGGTCCAATCGAGACCCAGTAGCCAATGGTCTGGATTTAGTGGATCGCTGGTTCAGATCAGGGGATCCGGCACCGTGGATTTTGAGGTGTTGACGCAAAGCTCGCAGTCCACCGGCAACACGCAGGTCACAGATGGGACAGACCACCAGCGGTGAAGGGCTACTGGTTGCTGAGACTGAGTTGGGATGATGAGCTTTAACATGCACCTACACACACATAACAATTAACAGGAAGCACGTTAGATTGTGCCAAATTTAATGTACTCCTTGTGCACTATCTGTCGATCGCAAAAACCTGCAACAGAATCCAGCATGAAGGTGATAAGATGACTGGTTGCAAAAATACCACTATTTGAAATTTTCCAGAATCTGAACACAGCAATGTGGTACAAGCTATGCAATCATCCAATCCAGTAAACAATTAGACCCACAATGTAGCCAGCAGACATCTGTCCCATTCAGCCACACCCGGCCTTCACCCTGGGACCTACTACTCATTTCCCATCCCACTAAAGGTAGGAGGCTGAGTTGACCTGAGCACTGAGCACACAAAAGGCTCAAGTTATTTTGTGGTATGGAGTATAGATTTGTTCTGCATTCAAATGTAACAATAGTAGTAGTGTGACTACTGAGTAATAGTAGTAGTAGTAGTACCTTTAGCTGGCTGGATTGTGCAAAGCCACGGTTACAAGTCCCACAGACATAAGGTCTTTCTCCAGTATGAATTCTCAGATGCTCTGTTAGATTACTGGAGTATGTGAACGTCTTGTGGCAGTAGCTGCATTCATACGGTCGGTTGGTAGCGTGAACCCGAGCATGGCTTGACAACTGAGATGCACGCTGAAACCTGCAATAAAAAATCAAGTCCAGCACTTGCTACTAGGTACTGCTTGAATAGTTAACCTCAGGATCAGAAACACTTAAAAACATCAGAAGTGGCAACAAGTTGGTATGAGCTAATGATACAGTGGCACAGTACACAACCATCCATTGTCAGCGTCAGCAAACAAAATTAATTTGTCACTTCAAAATTAACTTGTCACTTTCCGCACAATGTTACACAAAAGTGTGAAGTTCACTTCACAAACTTATAAAAAGTTATAGAAACTTATAGAAAGTTATAAAAGATGCGATCGAGCAGAAATTGAAACAACTGTTTGTGAGGTGTAATTCTATCCTCTTATGCACTACATTATGCAAGCTACTCAATGATTGCTCATCTATTAGACACTGAACATACACAGAGGCTTACTGTTTTCTAATACAGTGTAGTTTTGCTATAATATACATGATTGGCAATAATCAATCAAAACACATCTATATACTCCGTAGGTTGCAAGTGAGTCAGAGGTACTTTAAGCTGGAAAAATATTGCCCAGGGGTGGGCCATTTTAGAGGGCAATGTTGTTGAAAGCCATAAAAATACTGCCTTATCAGGGACTAGCCAGGGTTAGCATATGTCACATGAAATCCGAAACAACTGAATCCAGGGATGTTACTATAAAATGTAACAAATGAATACAATTCTCACTGTTGGTAGTCTTACCTACGACCACAATGTTCACATGACAATGACCTGGAGTGCTTTGTTGGTGATTTTTCAACGCTAGCATCAGCGGCGGTGGATTTGTTTAGCTCAGTTGCTACATCTGACTGAATATCTGTCGCTGTGTTTGACTGACTATCAGTGTTCACAGAAGTGTCCTATAAACACACCAAACAGCTGTTGCACTAGTACTGGCAGTGGTTGTAAAGAGTCTGCTGACAGTATGTACATCAGTCACTACTACTACTACAGCAGTGTAAGTAGCACAGTAATAGTATTACCAGTAGTAGTAATTACTCGTGGTCTGTAAGCCGGTCCAATGTAATAGTTGAGATTGGAGGTATAGTAAGTGGTGATGTGACTACTAGTAGTGTGAATAGTAGTATTAGTAGTAGTAGTAATAGTAGTTACCATAGGTTCGTGAACAGTCCTGACATGACAGTTAAGGTTGCTGGACTATCTAAACCTCTTCGTGCACAGTGTAGTGGTAGCATGGAGTAGTAGTAGTAGCAGTGTAACTACTACTTTCACTGTGTAAATAGTGCAAGTTGCAGTTCTATAAGTCAGTGTTTTTCAACCTTTTTGTTGCCACGGAACCCTACACAAGCGTGAAGATCACTCACGGAACCCCATGCATTGATCCGTGAGTCCAGCGACGTACGCGAGGATGAAGCTACGTACGGGGTGTCTAAGGACTCATTTCCCTAACAGGGCACTGAGGGCAGAACCGTCATGAAAACGACAAAACAGACAAAGATGACCAATATAAAATTTGACCGCATTAGTAGGCAGCAGTACTGTATGTTACTGTATGTAACCAAACACGACGGGTGAGGCGGTCGTCGACGACCACTTAGCCCCGCCACCGACCCAGAAAATTTATCACGTGGACGCCCTTGGAAAAGACAGGCCTTCGTGTCTCTAATTTTTTTAGCTGAGTTTTTAAAGAATTGAATTAACTAAGTAAATGGCCAAAAAATTTCGTAACCATAACCCTAATCAATACGTTTTTGTTTTCCTTTTCTATTTCCGATACTGCCTCAGAGTTGAATAATGTCGTGCGTAGGAAGCTTACGTTATGATATAGGCTTAAGCCTAAAATGCAAATATGTCAAAATTTTACTGACAACAAAAATGATCCAACACAGTGAGTTTATGCAAAAAGACGCATAGAAACGCAATTTCAAACAAAAAAAAATCGACGCTGAGCATTTCGACAATATTGTCTGGCGTGATTTTGCACGCTAGGTTATTCGTTACTGGCCAGCTGCGGAACCCTTGGCAGACGCTCGCGGAACCCTTGGGTTCCGTGGAGGGTTCTGCGAAACCCCGGTTGAAAACACTGCTATAAGCAGTACTACAGTTGACTCTGCTTACATGCACGGCCTTGGGACTGCAAGTCGACTTGCATGTAAGTGGAGCCAGCATTTAACCGTAGTTAGCTTATAGGACCATTGCAGTCATTTACAACATGCAGTTACAATAGGCGGTCATCCACGCCACAGGAAACAGACACCTCACACATCTCCTTCGCGGACATCAGGCACAGCATGTAGCACCTGATAATGGTCACTTCAGTAGTGTCAGTTTGTCGTCTGTCGTCTCAATCATGCTCATAGATAGCAGGTGGCCTAGCACTATTAACCCGCAGACTGCCGTTTGAAGTTCATTATGATGCTGCATGCTGCTGAGGTGGGGAGATGCACTGTAGCCCACATGATGCGTGGTGCTCACTAGCTCTGACTACCTGCATAATTCTGGGGTTTAGACGTCGTCACCAGCATCCCAGTGAGCGATAAGTGGCTGACTACAGGTGGTCTTACGTACACTGTGTCAGCCAAGTTGCTTATAACCGAAGTAAGTCATGGTGCTGGGACCAAAACAGTGCATGCTTATAGCCGAATTGTGCATATATGGCTAGTGCTTATAAGCGAAGTTGACTGCCAGTGACATAGCACAAACCCAAACGGGACTAGACGGACGGCGTGCAAATAAGCGAAGTGTGCTTATAATCGACGTGCATATAAGTGGAGCCGAATGTACTTAGTATTTATCAGAGGTTTGTGTGCAGTCCTGAATCCTGATGCAGTAGTTAAGGTTGGAGGACTATCTAAACCTTTTCTCACATGCAGTCTAGCGGTAGTACTGTAAAATGGATGAATGAATGTTTATTTGTGTTGCAGCCAAAGGGCCGGATTACGTCAATACATTTACAATGCAACATAGTACAAATGTCACATCAAATGTCAGATAAAAATGCAGTAGTGGTGGTGTGAGTAATAGTAGTGTGAGTAGCAGTATTACCCGTAATAGTAGTAGTAGTTACCGGAGATTTGTGAGCAGTCCTGATGTGATAGTTAAGGTTGCTGGACTGTCTAAACTTCTTCTCGCACTGCTCGCATTCAAACGGTCGTTCGTCCGAGTGAATTCTGAAATGCTCCGTCAAGTTGCTCGACTGCACGAATGTCTTGTTGCACACGGGGCATCTGTACGGTCGATGCTTCAGGTGGAACCTAACGTGTTGTCGTAGCTGACTTGCATAGAGGAATATCTTGCTGCAGTGTGGGCATGTGTAGGTGGGTCGGCCAGTGTGGTACTCGGGCTGCACGTTCAAGCTACTGAGATCCACATCGGTACCATCGTCACCACTCTTAACCACATCAAATGGGTTTCCTACAATCAGTCACACACTGCTCCCAATTTACGATACACATTAACACACTTGTTCATTCAGCAACAGTTTTTAAAACACAAATCATGCCATAAGTATGATCACTTCTTTTGCTCTGCGCCCAAAGTTAATACCTTAATAAATGGTTTTCAACTGAATTCCTATATTTCCAATTCTAGACTTTCCAGTCATAATTATAATCACAGACTGACCAATTTTCAAAGAAAAACTCCAAAATGTCAGGAAATTTGATAACTATCAGTCTGCGCTTATACACTGCACACTGTCCATATGTTTCATTGTTCTATTCACGTAAATGCCGACAAACCAAGCATAATGTAACTTAACAATTAATGTAGCAAAAAAATGTGCTAAATATTTCCAAATTAAGAAATTCTGTTACAGCCATATCGACCAAAAATGACCTGGCACAGCCAGGAATAAATTTCATAATTATATTCCTACAATTAATGGATCAACTCTGACAAGATTAACATTAACAGAATAACTTGTATGCAATATATAACGTTACTTACCATCTGACTCACTTGAACTTAACCTGAAAATAAACACAACACAGCTCAGCAACTCAAAACTTATAAAATAAAACCAATAATGTATTCCACAGGAACAAAACTGCTACTTGAGACAATCAGCTAAGACAGCTGGCAACAAAAAAAAGAAAATGGTTGAGTGACAAAAAAGAGTGCTTTATGTCTTGCCTACTGGAACCCTAATTTTTGTCCGCAAACTGCACTTAATGGCAAAACGTGTGGTCAAAAACAATCAAAGCATAGAGATGGCATCACGAAACAACATCGCATCTTAATTCATATCATCATAATCAGTAGTTGTGATTTGCCAACTGTCATCTCCGACAAGTACAGAAATGGATGAACATAGGCAGAAACATGAACCCATGCACAAATGGAGGGCATGAAACCAAAAGTAAATGCAACATCTGTATTATAAAAATGCTTAATATCTATGGCCTTCAATAAATTACACAAATAATTAAGACCTGACTAAAATTTGGACATTCAGCATTTATCAAGAGTTTTTAACTTAACACTAAGGTCCGGTTTTCCATCGCCAATCAAATCAAATTTGATCTCTGATTTACTGATCTCCGATTAACTTGATGTTCAGAATTGATCGTCGATCAACTATGTTTCGTTTTTCCATGCATTTTCGATCTCCAATTACGTGATTGGCAATTAGCTGTTCTGCCGTCAACTGAGCCTACTTTATGCCAGTCTGATTGGCTGATAGCTGACCTCGATTTGCAGTATTGTGCTAAATTACTCAGCATGCGCTGCGAGTGGACACCGTAGCTAGTAAATGTCGTCATAGCAATGATAGCAACGATATCGTCTGCTGTCAACAATACATTCTATCGCAAATCAATACGGGAGCATCTATCCATATTATTTCTTCACAAAACAATTGTACACAGTATAAATTCATCAGTGATTGATCATTATACCTGGAACTTAATGTTAATGTAAATTACTGATCTGACCGGCGAAGTGAAGCGATGTTTCTGGTGCGAATAAGCAACGAATGATCGCCACGTTTAATCGTAAATTATCTGACTTGATCGGCCAATATTCGGCCATCAGCTTGATGGGAGATTTGATGGACGATTAGCCACTAATTGGCGATGGAAAAACGGTCATTGAGGTGATCTCCAATCAAGTCTCATAGTTGACCGGAAATCAATTTAATCGGCCATCAAACTTGCATGGAAAAACAGGACCTAAATTTTTAAAACCCAATTCCCTGAGCCCTGAGCAGGTGTACTCACTGTGCAAGAATGCCAGCGACAGTGTTGTCATCGATGAAGGAAGAGCCTGCATTAGTCAGATGCTGTGACTGTGAGTCATCAGTGACAAGTGCTTGTGACTCATCAGCTGCAGTTGCTTGGGTACTGCCAGTGTTCACGGCACTGCAAACAATACACCAGATACAACAGAACTATACAACAATGATGTAATGTATTTTGCAGCTAAATGAAACAAAAAGCCAACATCACAGTAATACCAGCATTCTGAACAAAACTATCATTCAATTATGTAAAATGTATACATTACTATAAACAGTATTAAACATTACTAAAATTGTACCTGCTGATTAGCCTGACATACGGCTGATAAAAGTCTAGACTCAAACAGCAAGTTCTGAAAATGCCAAAAAATGTTTTAGCAAATGAAAAAAATCCTGGAAATGTTTTGACCAATAAACAATTAAACATTCATTCAAGTCAACAAATGCTTAATACAAACAGTAACATTCCATGCCAGACTAAGCAGAAATGATCTAAGGCTACACTCAAACAAAATTTCAAATAAGTTCACCCAAAAAACATTATAACACATTTGCATGCTAAAGTGACCAGGTTAGGCCATTAAACCATTTATGAATGATCAAAAATGTTCACAGTGTAAAAAAGAATGAAAAGATGGTGCTTATTACAGTGAGTTGTCAGTGGATGTATGTGACTGACTGCTATGTGATGGCCAGGTTGACTCCTTGTGTCTGTCTGCCGGCACCAGAGATGCATACTGCGACATCATCTACAGTAACACCACTATCACCACTATCACTAATGCTGCTGCTGCTGCTGCTGTTGTTGTTGTTGTTGTTGTTGACAGAGGTCTGGTGGACTGACATGGCTGCCTTAAAGGGTGCGCCGTGACATCAACACCACCTTTCTCGGTTGATCTGTCAGAACCTCCAACGATGGGTTCGCATCACCAAAAATCTCTAGTCGTGTTGACTCAGTTCCAGCACATTCCAGAAACCATTGTTCCAGAGTATGTGGGCTTCCCCGCATCTAGGACAAGTTGGGTCAACTGCTGTGTTAAGTAGATGCTGATACGCCTGTGGAGCTCGGTGGCCGAGTGGTTAGAGTGTTGGACTCAGGTCAACTTCACCAGAGCGAGAGGTCCTGGGTTCGATTCCTGGATGGACCCCTCAAAAATTGCCAGGCCTCAGGACAGTCACGTGGTCACGTGGCCAGCGGCTGACCAGGAAAAACACGATTGACTAGGCCTTCTACTCCGAGCTCCCCTCACTCGCTCCGCTCGCTCGGGGAAGTGTAGCGGAGCTTAACCCCGGGAACATAGAAATTCTGGCTTGAAAACCGGCGGGGCGCTAGTCCTTCACCAGTCCTCATCCAAGCATAAAGGTAGCGGTCAATGGCTTCTTCTTCGAAGAAGGCGGATGAACTGCGCCTCGTTGGTGCGATGGTTGAACACTAGCGGGAAGCCTCTGTCAGTCCCTAAAGGAGGGTCGGTCAGATGAGTGTCGATGCGCTGACCATAAAGTAAC
>Ga0209367_1010819_pt1 | contig 12175 bp, 3 predicted proteins | sample WorMetLIZISLAND2_FD_187412 | JGI IMG/M metagenome (GOLD analysis project Ga0209367, IMG submission 187412) | Marine gutless worms symbiont microbial communities from Max Planck institute for Marine Microbiology, Germany - Olavius geniculatus... ... | reverse complement strand
ATATTCACGTTCAAAGTCGAAAATGGTCCGAAATCGTGCCAAATTTAGCATGTTTTTAACCCCCAAAATTTTTGGACGGCAGGCCTGCAAATTTTTTGACTAGAATTATGATACTGAACGCAGCAAAATTTCATGGCGATCAGCAGAAGGACGTCGGAAATCTCACATTGACAAAAAAGAAATTTTAATTAAAACTGCTGTAAAACATAAGGCCTTCCGGTAACTACCTTTCCAGGTGGCCTAATAAAGTAGTGATTAAAGCTAAAAATGTGACGTCACGTTGCATTGCATTGACTACTAATTCTGTATGTGCTCACAAGTGCATTGTGTTAAAGCCATTGGAATGAAACAGATGCCAGTTTGCATGGACAATTATTTGTCCAAAGTATGGCTGCAAAAATTAACGATTAATTTGGTTATAAATTGAACAGGTTTTTGCTTTAGTTTGTGAAAGATACTGACTGCCAGACTATGCGCGAAAGCAGCTACTGCTTTCAGTGCATCTTAGCCATCGCATTCTGTCTGTATGTCCGTCCGTCTGTCTGTCGAACCTACAACCTCTCGATTGTAAGTCCGACACTGTAAGGTTACCACCAGAAGTTGAATTGAACTTCTGAATTTCTCCCGTGGTACGTTCCTATTTTGTTACCTGGCATGTCATAAATTCGTCAGGTTTTTACAAGAGTATTTCCATCACACCTAATGGAGGTTGCTCAGTGACCACAAATTTGACCAAAAAAAATCGGCGTTATCGATATTTTTTACTCCTTGCGTGCTACATTCCTAATGTAGTGAATCAGTGTATATCGACGATCGCAGATCGACGATCGACCTCCGTTTTTGGAAGAGCCTATCTCGATAACGGTGCTAGATAGACGCATGCGTTGAGGTATAACAAGACCAAATGGCAACTTGCGTCATCGACCATTATTGGAAATTTTTTCACCTCAGTTCGTAAAATCGGGCAATAGCCTATTTTACGAACTTCGGGAAGACAATTTCCAATAACGACCTCGATGCCAGTCACTATTATTATAGGCCTATATAGCTCTCAATTAGCCGTCTGGTCTCCAACACGAGCTGAAAGGAACGAAAAAGCACTTAGAATAATACAGGAGAAAACAATGCGCGCAAGGAGTACATTAGATTGGTCACATTCTAATAATATTGCTTGTGCAATATTCCGCAGTTACATTTAGGCTGTAGCGGTTTATTTTAAACAATAGGCCTAATCATCAACTGTCTTTTAAATAACATCGTGAAGATAGGCCTAGTCTGATTACACTGACGACACCGTTACAAAAACAAGCCATCTTGAGTGGTAACTTTTGTTGACACACGTAGGCAAAAATTGCTGCCCCGAGGACGATTGATATTAGTCTCGATCCGCCCCCTAACAGCATCATCCTCATCCTCATCATTATCAGCAGCACGGCTACCTGACGGTTTGTTGGCATATATCATGTGCTCTCCATACAGCTCGCAGCATGCGGTCGAGCGAAGAATGTTTTGCGGTCCGCTAGCCTGTGGCGTAGCCAGAAATTTGAATCGGGGAGGGGGAGGCTGCGCTCCTTTTACCATTCCTTTTTCTCACATCACGTTTTCTTTCCTCCCTTTTTCTCTTTCACCATTTCGCCCGTGCCTCTTTTTCCTTTCCCCTCTTTCTGCCTTTTCGATTTTTCCTCTTCTTCCGCTTACCTTAGAAATAGGCTAGAACCCATAAAAATTTAGCTAGTTTTCCCAGCGGAGCACCAGCCGAAAATTAAAACATTTTCCTGAAAATCGACTAATCGAATTTAATGCAGTTAGTTTAAACGTGTGCTTTTCTCTTGTTTTTGGGAATAAATGGGTGGGGCTGGATCCTCGATCCCCGTTATTTACAGAGGCTTCTAACCCTATACATGGTGGGCGCAGCTTGCGTTCAGTGACAAATGGGAGGTGTGTAAAATTGCTCTCACCGGAAACGCGGGGGTCCGTTTGGTGGCCGGGATCTGTCCGGACCCGCTGGGGAGCTTACAGCGCTTCCACAGAACCATAGCTAGACTAAGAGTGTGGGGCCCAGGGAAAAAAAGAAAGAAAGGATAGAACGCGAAAGTGAAAGAAAAAGGGGAGAAAAAAGAAAAAGATGGATAGTGAAGAAAAGGGGGGGGTAAATTATAGCGAAGGGAGTAGAGGAAAATAGAGAGAAAAGGGGAGGAAGGATAAGAACATAAAGGGGGTACTTGAGCCCGATTTTGATTATAAATTTGGGGAGATAGATTGAAGCACCCGCTTGTCTATAGGCCACTGCCGCTATAGCTGGCCGGTCGGCTCATGCGAGTGAATGACAGGTTTCCTGTGGACCGTAGCTGGGTCTAAGACAGGCTGCGTGTATCGTTTTGTAAGCCGATCCCGCGGCCACGAGGCAACTGTATACCGGTACAGAACGCCTGTGCATTGCGTCGCCGCAGGCCGCGAAAGAACTTATATTTAGCAAAGCCACCCAGCCATCAGTTACTAGGATGGACGGGTATATAGAAGATGCGATAGCCAGATCGCACGCCGCCGACGGCAGGGCGTACTGTCTGTCCGTCTGTCTGTCTGTCTCTGGACGTAAGATAACACTTCTTTTACTGGATTTCAGTTGCACGCAGACAGAGAGAATGAACTGAATCGACCGAGTTTTACCTAGACCACACGAGAGCCACAACGGGGCCCGGGGGAACATTCTCGCGGGGTTTGTATGGGGAGAAAAGTTTTCCAAAATAGAACAAGAAATTTGAGCTAACGCTGACGAGACGCGCGAAAGCATATAGCAGTTCCGGTTCAGTAGTTTAGCTGAAAATTGGGGTGTTCACGCTAAGTTAATATACAGATACCAAATTCTCTATCTGGATTGCATAACGATAGTTCCGTGGCGCCACCTTGTGAATAATATAGACTTGTGTCGCAGCCCGAAATCGCCAAAAAATCCATAGAACTCCCTATTTTGGCGTTCAAGGTCATTCAAAATCATTAAATTCGGCGCCGAACGAGAGCCAGTGTACGACTTTTTTAGTGATTAATAGTAACCTAGGTCCTATCTCGCACCGTTACTGAGATACAGCGACTTATTGGCCAAAATCGCACATTTTGCCCACCCCCTCTCATTTAGCGCTCTCGTTCGGGATGACCCCCTTCTAATTTATGGAAAAGCTTTACGATTCCTGAAACTGGAGTCTTCCGGGCAGCCGATGGTAAAAATTTGGTAATTCTAGCTTGCACCGTTTTTGACTGATCCACACGTGTGACAGTGGGACGGACGGACAGAATTGCAATGGATAAGACGCGCTGAAAGCAGTAGCTGCTTTCGCGCTTAAAACGTGTACGACAGACTTTAGTTTAGAGTGGCCTCTGTCAGCTTTTGCCATGACACAATACATAATATTTTTCGTTTTCTTCTGTCTGTTTACCGGGAGTACCTGTACGTAGAACTATGTGTAGGAACGATCAATGATCTCAACCCTCCGTCGACACTCCTGCCGCCACCTGCCGAATACAAAGCACCTCGGACTGTTGCTACATCATAGGTCTAATGATAAAGAATAGTATAGGCAGACAACCGCACAATCGAGGTAGGCCTAAGGGAAGTGCAACAAAGATTAAGTAGTAAGAAAATAAACAAGAAGCCTAGCTGTCGCTAGAATAGCCGACCGTACTGGTTGCCAGTCACCTTAAAACCATTCAATGTCGATGACTATTATCTCATCTGAAAGGGTGTATGCCACTTCCTATTAGTGATTAATAGTACACCAGTTTTCCATTGAATTTCCTACCGTCTTCATTCAACCCCTATTTTGAAAATGTTTCTTTTGCAGTAGATGGCCGAAATTTTGCATGCCCGAGTTTAACGCTTATGGCTAATTATATGTGTAAAAGGTTTTCCCCACGAATTAACGCGTAGCTACAATACATCCGTGACAGACGGACAGACAGAAGGACGACAACCATGCCAATAGCTCGACCGTTACTTAAGTATGGTCGGTTAATAAACGCAGTCGATTAATGTTCGAAGCAACGATCGTCCCTGCGCAGGCATCGTTCAATCACAAATAAGCAGAGTATGAAATGTTATACAGATGGGTTTTGAGACAGGACTGGAAAACAGCCACGGAGGTGCCAATTAAGGTATGTTTAGCTGTTTTTGCGAACAAACTTAAATACCACTAACCTGCCATATAAGATCACACAGCTTGTCATCTTGCCCGACACAAGTGAACGCTCTCCAACCTTAACCCCAGGCAGACAGTCCGGTACTCGATTTACTTATCCCGGTGGGATAGAAGGCTGAGTTGACTAGCTCCCACTTGCCAAAACTATCCAAAAAATATTTCCTCGATCGCTTTCTCCCCCAAACAAGATATAAGCACACGTTTAATCTGTACTAAATCCAGATCTGATGTTTTAAGGTTGCGCCGAATTCGTGTTTGTGATGATTTTCCCCCAATTTCAAACTCAAGTTTACCCCCTCTATTTTCGAACTCTATTTTTCCAACCTTCCCTTTGTAGGGGATGTTTCGTTAGTTTTGTTAACAGTGTGAATTGCGCAATAAAAATAGATAATAAAAGTTTCGTTAAAGGTGTAGATTACGAAATAAAAAATAAAGGGGAAGTTTTGATTTACACCCTTAACAAAAATTCCCTTTTCGGATTTTTCACTGGGCGCAAGGTGCGCCCAACAGGTATATAGAAATAGAAGCCACTGGGGATAGAAAAAAATGAGGAGAGGCGCGAAAAAAAGAAAGGGGAAGGGAAGGGAAATTCACATACATGGCTACGCCAATTTGGTGCTCCCATTTTATAGTAGTTTTCGACGCCAGTGACATCCTGACACCTGCTCTTCGCTATCTATCTCTCAGCAGCCATTGCTTTCACTGCGCTGGCAGCCAGTCGGCTGGTAGCGCACTGGCCTGCCTCTCTGCCGACCGGCGCTGTTGTATTTTCAGCAGGCAAGGAAGTAAGTTCGGACGAAGAAAGAGTTTTACTCTCTGGCCGGGCCGCGGACTGTGCGATCTGTCAGGGGCCGTGTACGACTGACGACTAAACACGTACGTTTCAGTCGTCTGTTCGTCGTAAGTTCGTCGTCTGTCAGTCGTCGGTCGTCGCTCGTGACTGCTGTAGGCTAGTCGTCATTTTTCGTCCGTGACGCGCGGCTCAACTGGACGCGTTTTACCGATCTCTGTAAGTGACGTCATTTCATAAGCGGGCGGGGCGCTAAAATCGAGAGACCTGACAACGCGGCACTATAATGCTTAGATGAAACACAGATGTTCGAGTCCCTTCACATTTTAACGTCACTCTAAATGATGTGATCATCGAGATAAACAATGACGTCGTGACTGGGGGCAAAAGAGAGACAAATTATTGTTTCCCCTAAATTTTTCCTTTTGCAAACATTTTGTAAATCTTCTTGCGGGAAAATTTTGGTCCAAAACTGCAAAACTAAAAGCCGAAAGTTCCATTTTAGGAAAAGTTAGGGGCAAAACTGGAAGTTCGAGCACACAATAATGTCATCTGTCGAAAATTAGCAGCTTTTGTCCAAAATTGCAACTTCTGTTTCGCTTACTTTAAACTTTCGACGTCGCTGCCTCAAGTCTTGGTTTCAAGGCGCCTCTACATTACAAAACTCTCAGGATGTGTGCATTATCGAAAAAGTAAAAGGTAACAGGAAGTTGCAATTTATTTTTGACAGGCAGCTGTAAATATCCGATAAAGAAGAGTAGGTCTGTCTGTGCTCATTACTGAAATTTTTCCTCCAAAATTTGCTTTTCTAATTGTCAACCCCAAACTTTGCATTTTTGGAAAAATATTTTTGGCAAAAAATTTGACAAGCTAAAACGGAGGGGCAATTCCTTCTTTCACCTCGCACGACGTCAGTCGAGGACAAAATTGGTCTTGCCTCGACAAAAAGTCCTTGAGAAATTGGATTTTTTTGGCTAGCAATTACTATTAAATATTTCGAACGCGGTTAATAATAATTATACTGTCACGGTTACCGCGTGCGTCTACAAGCATCGAGTAGCATGCATTGCAGACTTTGTCACATGCAATTATTTCTTTTCAACGAAAAGAACATTTTAATCAATCGACGACGTTACTACATTGAAACATAGTAAAAATTCCTTGTCGGTAATTGGTTAGTCTAAATAGTGAATGAAAACGTGTTATGCTGCACGCACAGACTGATGTTCTTTGCACGAAGAGATTGACCGTAGATACAAATTTAAAAAAAAATGGTTCGTCGACAAAGTTGATTCAAATAGGTTGCGACTAGATGTTAAGAATAAAACGCCGCTGATTTCCGTTGTAGGCGGTCTGATCAATAGGGTCAGAGTTATAAGCTGTAAAACAAAAGTTGCCCTCTTTTTGACCTAGCCTACAGAAAAAAGTTCACAAGACGGTGTTTGGAACTGCACGTTTAGGACCGTATTATCTTGCAGGCTGCTGGCATCATAATCTGCGGTTTCTACGAGTGTGTTGCGTAATAACTTCCAGGCGCTGGCTCAGAATACATCAGTACGTTCGAATGATCAGCAGTGGCGGTTTTAGGCCCGGGCCAAGGGGGACACAGGCTTTCCAGTTTTGCTGCAGCTCCTTCCCCCCAGTTTCGTGGTCACACGTGATTTTTTTGCAAAGATAACACATATATCTGGTGTCTTTGCGTTTTCAAATTGTAGAAAAATGGGCGAATTTGCGGCTTTCATTAACATCCAAAAAGCAAAAGTGTTCCAGCTTTAGGGGGGACTTTGCCCACTGACCTCTTAATCCCTTTTTGCCCCTGGACCCTGCTGGGGGCTCTGCCCCCAGACCTACGTTATAGGCTCGCGATACCGCGTTCGCCATGTAGCCGTGCCCCCCCCCAGATGTTGTGGGCTAGAACAGATGCTGATCATCAATAAACTATTTGCAGTTATGCGTACCCGACTTAAGCTTGCTTTGGGCTATAATGTATTTAAGACAGACAGACTTACGGACAGACAGACGGGCGCGGAAAAACCAGTAATGCGGCCTACTATAGGACGGCCGCGTGATAATAGCAAGTTGAGAGTAAAATCCCGTTGTCGATGACATTTCAAGATCACTGAAAACAACTTTCTGTGCAATGCATTCTCTGACCTTTTCCCCGAGTGTTTTAACGTTCTTGCATAGTTTGTTAATAACTATCACCCAGATTTGCTTGCTTCATTTTATTATGCAATAAAATTAATATTTATGTATAGCGTTTTAAAGTAGGCTAACTGTAAGTACATTGTTTTGTTCTTTTGAGCTCGAAATGCAGCTTCCGAAAATATAATAATGCTACTGTGAGATAATGAGAGCGTTGTCTACGAAAAGCAAGCCATTGCAGCATATTGTTATTTTCAGCGAAAAGTTTGCGCGACCAAGATCTACTGACCAAACATTATTTATTAACAGTCTAGTCTGTCAAGCGTCATTTTAACACCCTCTCAGTTACTTAAACACGTAGCCCGTTTTTTGGAACAAAATCCAGTGGCATGAATACTGTCCGAATATTGTACATTAGCTAAGTTACCTGTTGTGCTTGTAAAGTACGTGTTAACCGCTATTGCCTTTTTAAGTTTGCGTAGTTTTCGGGAGATTAGACTATCTTTCGTGCTTTTGCATCTATATTTTCGTATGCAATAAAATATGTACTTACTTACTTGCCTAGAACCGCGCCGGTGTCGGTAAAACACCGGCCACAGATCATGCAGCTGGCTGCTGCTGCTGCTGCTGCGGCTGAGCTCCAGAGCAAGAGAAGAAGAAGAAAGGCAGAAGATGCGCAAAGCATTGTTCCTAGTATGTCAGCTACTAGCCGGGCTGCGTGCGACTGCGGGGCGCTATAGAGAATGTCGGCCGGTCGGCCACGCGTCAATGCAGGCTAATTTCTGCACTACGCTATGAGCGGCGATATGTTTGCCATAGGTGCTACGGTAGGTACAGTGCTTATAGAAAGAACCGTGTGGCTATTTGCAAAACAACACAGCAAAGGCGTATGCACATAGATGTCTCTCAGATTGTGGGCGGCCCTCGTGGAATGATGGATAGACTAGATAAGCTTAAAAGCTCAATAAGTTACTCTTAGCAGGCTGCAGCAACAGCCTATAATACCTTACCCTATACTTAGAAATGGAAAATTTCGGGATTGTATTCCGCAGCTGAAAATTTGAGCGGTTTCGCCCCTGCAGCCGCGTCTGGGGTTTAAAAACGTTGGGGGCAGGAGGGGGCGGCAGAAAGTTGCAATTTTCCGATAAACAACAGCCCTGGCGGCAAATTTTCCACGCAGGAAATTTCGGCTGGTTATCATGAGTGATGTCGTGGTTGAGACCCCTAAATTTTGGGTTCTCGGTAAAGTGTCAAAAAGTTGTCGCTGCAGAATGCAAACTTTGTGGTTAAAAAGCCTCATTTTTGGGAAACTTCGGAGAAATTTTAAATTTTGAAAACTCGGGCACAATCTTCGCTGTCGAAACTTTGCTGTTTTTAAGTATGTCGGAAATGTAGTGGAGTGTCTGTCAGAAGATCGCAACTTCCTTCCCCGTCTAAACTTTTTGACTTAGGGTCAAACCCTGCTGGTTGTTATCGTTCGCCTCTAAATTTTCCCGAGAAGAGCAATTTTAGTCCTACATTTTGTGTATTGGAAAAATGTCGTGTCAAAAGGAGAATTTCTCGGCCATGTAAAATTTAGAGCGAAGCCCTGACGATTTTCCGCTTCCTTGTTCCCACTAGGCTACTGGTAAATGCAATCTGTCGTGTTTCAGCGGAGGCAGAAGCAGTGCTGATTCGAGCGATTGTTGCAGTTGTTCTCTTTCTCTTTCTGCACGAGATCTGAACACGAATTGTTCTACTGTTCAACATGTCGTTCGGACTGTAAGTATATCGTACTCGTGTAGCCATGTGTCTAGTAAGTAAGTGGGTACGCTGTGGATTACGGAGTGTCAGCCTGCGGATCGTGATCCGCAGAACATTTTTCCAAATCCGTCGACGCAATGAGTATTTTAATTTTCGGCATAACGCGGGTCACATAGCCAACGATTAATCAGCTTAGTTGCAAAGTGTATATTTTAAAAATTATTTGTTATGTTAAAAATAATAATAAAGCCAATTGTGCTGACAGAAGATCGTTCTGCTGTTTTTCCAGGTAGCTTAATCGAACAGAAGTCCAGCTGTCGCTAGGGATAGCTGACCGTGAACGCCTGCACCCAAAGACCTGCAAATGTGCACGCAATTCTTGCTTACGTACACAAGTTACGATAAAACTTTAAACTTTCAGCAACGTCCCTTAGTCCTTTAAACTCAAATTTGGGGGTTGGGACCCTGTTTTGGGAAACAGATTTCCGTAGAAGGTCGGGGATGGTACCGTTGGATAGGGCGATGACGACTTCTTATAGGCTGACAATAGTAGCGGTGTCTATATCTGCAGCGGTTTGGCCGCAATTTTCAGTGTCATGTTGCTGCCTTCAGCCTCTGCAGCATGCACGTGCGTCGAATTACCTTATCGTCGGGGGCCTATCTTAGCGTTGCGTCACCGTAGCGTGTATGGGACTGTAGGCCCTGCAGTCACTCCGGGAAATCACTTTCTTTCCGCGACCGGAAGTCGGACGCTAGCCTTCGGATATAGGTGGTACGGTCGGCCTTTCCCAGCGACAGCTGGGCTCTTTGTATAATTTCTGCGGTACATTGTGCTATTCTCATATAATAGAGGACATAGATTTAAAAAAGAAACGTTTGAAAAAGTAATATATAAAAAACGTTAAAAAAGAACGTTAAAGAAACGTGGCAGAAATGAAAAAAATTGTTTTAAAAAGTTAAGTTCATTAAAAAGTTAGCCTAATTTGTTAATCTTTATGCATAAAATTTAATGCTGTAAGTGCAGTATCGCTAGAACTAAAAAAATAGAGTAAAAATTTTTTTTATACAATATTAATTCAACCGTGCTGTCATAAGACTAAGTATCACTAGAATAAGTAAGTAGACAGTACTACCACCACTATACAGGCTATTAATTCGTTTCAGTGGCGTTAAAAGTGCTTGTTTCTTGACGTTTTTGTAAAACTTTGAAATATTACTAAACGTTTTTTTTTAAAAATAAATATCTTTACAAGTAAAAATACGTTAAAAACGTTAAAATGTTGGCAAAATCTGTTAAAACGTCTTTTACGTGTATGATACAGGACAGCCAAGGAACGGATGGCTCAGCTGCAGGCGAAAGCAAGTAATAATCAGCCTCCGAAAGCCACACCCCCGGGACCCAACGGACTTAAGAAGGTCGCGGTAGGAGCCAAAGATGCGCCGCCGAAACCAGCAGATGCGGCTAAGAAACCCGCCGAGCCTGCTGCGGCGAAGCCGGACGCCGCGAAAAAACCCGAACCCGGAAAACCCACAGGTTTGATCGTCGCTTTTGTTTCTACTTATTTATTTCTTAATCACTGTTTGCGGTAGTGACGATAATGTTGTTCTCAGCATCGTCGCTAAGTTAATTGTTTTTTATTTCTCTGTAACCGTTTATACGATAAGTTATAAATAAACCGCTGCACTTATCTTGATAAAATATTACGTGAGAATGTATGCTGACAACATCTAAAACATCTTGAATTTCGAGGTCATAGGTCAAAGTTCAAGGTCACACGACCGGATTTTCGAATTTTTCACCACTGCATGACAGAGCGAAAGTGCTTGTTAGCACGCGTAACTTATCAACACTTGCTGCACCCCGCTTGATGGCATTCTGCACGAACATTGTATTTCGACAACATCTAGAAAGCCCTGCTGTAGACTTTCAATGTCATAGGTCATAGGTCAAGGTCACATGGTTTTTTGTGCAGCATAGGCTACTGCAGCCACCCGTGGACAGTGTACGTAGCCATAAGCAATTTGTCATGTTTATGTATATTCAATTCTCTCGGACTGATATATCAAACAAAAAAAAACCACGCCAGACCAGGAATGGTCACGATGCCGACTTGAAAACTAGAAACGTGCATATGCGTAGCCTCAGATTCGGCCACTGGCTGACATTGTGCACTTTAAATATTCACATACAAACTACAGTTGGTAGGAGCGGTTAAAGACCTGAAGGGCCAAAAAATCGAGACGCAAAGCCGATAGCAAGGTGGGGGTTCCGCCCACCTCCCAGCTAGAGGGCTTGGGGCCAGTGGGGTTGCAGGCATAGATGTTAAAAACATTGATTTGCAAATAAAAAAACATAAAATCATGTTTTTCTTCATTTTTATAAAAAACATTATATAACAATTGCATAAAACATTAAACTGCAAATGTTTCCAATCGCTACTTTTTTCGCCATTATACACGCAAACAATATCTAAGTCAGCTAATTAAAAACAAAAACCTACCATTTGTAAAGATTAAAAACCTGAATGTACTACAATGTACGGATCAAAAACAGCTGAACGCTATTTGCTCATAAGAAATAAATCATATTTGTAATTTTCTACGTTTGTATTTTAACAAGAACAAAAAACACAACATTAAAAAGCACAAAAAACATTTTTAAAAATAAAAAAGCAAAAAATACACAAATATAAAAACATGCTTTTTAACTTAAAAAACCATGGAAAATGTCTTTACATCTTTAGTTGCAAATACTTTTTGGCCATAAAATATCTTGAGAACGTTAGTTTTTACTGAATATATTTGCATATTTTTGTGCTTTTTGAGTGCACGTGCACCCGTGCACTTTTATGACTATGGCTGTTCGTTTTTAAGTTTCTCTATTGTTTTTTTTATAATTTTTTTCACGTCTGTCCGGCTGTGCGTTTGCAGGGCCTGCCGACGCCGCTAAACCAGGGACAGCCGCAGTGAAGAAAGACGAACCGAAACCAGCCGAGGTCAAGAAACTCGAAGAGCCGAAAAAACCCGAGCCGAAAGAGCCGGCGAAACCCGCCACACCGGAAGCGAAGCTGAAACCGGAAGAAGCGAAAAAGCAGCCGGAACCGGCCAAACCCAAAGAGGAAACGGCAAAACCAGGAGTGAAACCGAAAGAGGAAGCTAAGCCGGCGGAAAAATCCAAAGAAGAACTGAAAAAACCAGAAGCAGCCCCACCGAAGCCAGGAGAGCAGCCAAAGGCGCCGGAAGCGCCGAAACCGGCCGAAACGAAACCAAAAGAGGAATCAAAAGCACCGCTGGAGAAGCCAAAAGA
>Ga0209367_1010818_pt1 | contig 12175 bp, 9 predicted proteins | sample WorMetLIZISLAND2_FD_187412 | JGI IMG/M metagenome (GOLD analysis project Ga0209367, IMG submission 187412) | Marine gutless worms symbiont microbial communities from Max Planck institute for Marine Microbiology, Germany - Olavius geniculatus... ... | reverse complement strand
TAAGCTGGTACCCCGTTTTATGAAATATCGTAAGCCCATAACACACTACAATATTGAGTACCTTTTGACGATTTTCTCAGCTAATCATTATTATTATTAGGCACAGTTTGTTGGAGTTATTTCAAAACGTAATAGGGATCCGGTTTTTTTTGAGACACAGTGTATATGCCTTTTTTTCTTCAACGCACCTACAGGTCAGACCTCTTAAGAGATTTTTACGCTTAATACATCAAACGACGCAGTTCTGCATAAGGAAGTGCCTTTTTGAGGTTAGAAAATTAAAATTTAATATTTAACGTATTTATTCAAAAAATTTTTTTTAAATTACAATGGTGCATATGGGGAAAATTAAACAATTCTCTAAATGGTCACAACTCTGGCTGTGTAAGATAGAGTCATAATTTTTGGTTTTAGAATATAGTTTTTGGGGATGGCCAATCTAATGGTGTCATTCAAATTTAACCCGGAACCTCCCTGGTTGCCATGGCAACGAAATTTGGGACAAAATTGGCTATAACTTGGCTTGTGTAAGAGATATCTGCATGATTTTTGCGTCTATAGGGGGGTTTTCGGGAATGGGCCATTGAATGCAGCCAGTTGCATTTCCCTCCAACCGACCCCCATTGCCATGGCAACAAAATTTGGGACAGAATGGGCTATAACAATCTGTGTAAGAGATATCAGCGAGATTTTTTGCATCTATAGGGGGTTTTCACGGATGGGCCAGTGAATGCTGCCAATCGAATTTTACCCCGACTGACTCGTTGCAATGGGAATTTTACACAACGATCCAATAACTGCAATAATACGATTAGTTAAATTAGCATTATTGAAGTGTTTTTCGGGCCTATATTAAGCGGGTGCAATATTAGTTTGTTTATTCATATGGCCATTTTGTGGATATAAAAGTAATTTTGTTCAATATTCTCAGCAATGCAGGCCAGTGGTGACGTCATGCCTGACGCATGTTTGTTCAGTTATGCTATTAGGTAGTAAGTAACAGTTAAAAGCGGCTTGGCTACTGTAAAAAATATCTGAGGCGCAATATCTTTCTAACTGATCACCAATATAGAAAAACAGTATTTTAGTAATAAAACTGCAAATATAAATGTACAAAACATCAGTTTATACACTTGTTAATGGCAACATTAAAGAACTCGCTCATTGAAGAAAGCAAAAATCACAAAAGGTGATATTATTCAGCAGCACATTGACACACAGTCAGTGTGATGCCGGCAATATCACCTTTTGCAATTTTTGCTAATTACTAAAATACTGTACATTTTTTTATCTAAAAGCTAGGCTGTAGACAAAAGTTTTGAGTTGGTGACGAACACAGCATATGGCACACTTTCAAATGGTGGGAGTGGCTACTGCAAAACTATAAAAACCGAAAAATGTGGAGGCTGACAAACACGAGGTACAGAAAATAAACAAAGCAGAGTCTGATGAATGCAGAGTATAAGGTGAAATATACAAAATGTTTCAGCAATTGGGTATGATAAGAAGACTGGTTGGGAGATAACAGTACTGTTAGTTGCAACATTATCAGAAATCCGTTCAGTCTGTTCAACTGAAAACTGTGGCTTTTCCAAACTTCTTAGCTATCAAGTTAACACCCCGTAAATGAAAGACAGATAGTCACATAACCCTTAGAATGCTTGCTGAACAGAAGACACTGATGCAGATATAACCTGCAACTATGTGAGGCAGCGACGTGGAATTCCCCGCAAGAAATTCCGAGTTCAGCGTTGCAGCAGTGCTGTCTGCACCGAACAAAGGCTGCATCTCCTGCTTGAGAACTTGCCCTACGACCGGATTCAACTCTTTTTGATTTTTCACTGCACAATGACAAATCAACATTCACTAAATGTCAAACATACTCGGCTGGTAAATATAGAGATCATTTACAACAACAAAGCGAGATGTTTCTTCATTACACAAAAAGCCACTTCATGTCATAACAATTAGTAACTGACTGCTTGAATAAAGCTATGGTACCAGTCAAGGAAAAATCGGCATCTTTCACTGACCGCTTGATGTGGCCAGTCAAGATGACAACATAATATAATAGAAACACAAATTAGATATATAATATTATGGAAATAAATGATGATGACAACAGACCGAAGCAAAGAAAGTGAACGAGACACTCGTGTAACTGCGGGTGACTTCGGTCCACAGCAAAACCACGTTTCACCGACTGCAGCATCAATAACAGCTTCCCTACAACAACACATACATTGGCATACACCATGCAATCAACACAATAACTAGGGATGTTAATTGTCGAGAATTTCAATTGTCAATATGAGAATTTCAATCGTCAAATTCTAGAATGGTGAGAAACGCATTTCTCAACATCAAGATTTTTTCTGGTTAACGTCCCTAACGATAACATACATCAACTATGTTCACTCATTCAGCTATCACAAACCTTACTGTAATGCCACGTTTGTGTTTGATGATGCAGTGTGAACAACAGCTTACCTTCAGAAATAACACCTACGGTAAAATGAATCACACACAATATAGTAACACACAGATTGTGAGTCATACCCAAAAAAGTGTTATCCACGCAGCTCAGCAAAAAATAAGCAATGAAATTAAGCAATAGTCTTTTGAACATTCACAGAGACTGTCCAGAAATGAGTTCCAAGCCATTGGACCCCAGTTAAGAAGTGTTGATTGGCAGTCCGGCAAGTTCTCAGATGCTGTCGACTGGCAATGCCATCATGACAAATGGGCTACATTTAAACCTACAAATCAGAGAACTACAGCTGGACAGTGCGTTACCTTTCCTCATGTAGATCCTGTAGGCAAGGACATGAGTCTCTACGCGGTTGACAGCAAGCTGTTGTAATGCTCGCAGGAAGTAGACAGCTTCTTCCAACGCATTCACCGGCTGCCAACAACAACCACACACCCCAACTCAGCTTTCTATTCTTCAGAGTTCCCACACTTTTATGGACAAAAATCCTAAACCTTTCTAGGACTTTTAAGGACCATCAAAATGCTTTCACAGGACTCAGTTAGAGCACGCCAATGTTTAAATACCAAGACATACAGCAGTTACTTACTATAAACACAAAGCGTAATACAATGCATAAAGTACTTCATAAGTACAAATTGGCAGAAAGCTGCATTTCAGTTAGTAAGTGATACGCTAGTGCTGCATATTGTTCATTTAAAACAAAATATTTTCAGTCTGTTTTGAGGATTATGTCTCCAATATGTCATCACTATGTAAATGGGGGAGAAGATGGCTGAATATATACAGGGTGGGCCAAAAAACCGGACCTGTTTGAGCATTGATAACTCAGCGATGGTTACCCATAGAAAGGCATGTGATATGTCAAAAGTTTTAGAATGTTGTAGACAAAAAGGGCCGAACTTGCATAGCAAACCATTTAAATATTCTTTGCCTAATTTGCATAAATCTTCATTATCACTGAAATTAAGCATTTGCCTGCACTCCTATGTGCCCGAGTTCATTGAACTCAAAAACTCAATGCCAGAAAGTCCAGATTTAAATTCTGTGAATTATTCAGTGTGGGGGCATTGCAACAGACAGCATAGTCACTGGTCACAAAATTTCAGTAACTGGCCAGCTAAAACGTGTGCTAATCGAATGCTGGGCTCAGCTGATCCTGAACACATTGACTCCAGCGATCGATCAGCTGCCTAAAAGGACTGATGACGGTTATGAATGCAAAAGCTGGGCAACTGTTTATGTCGAATTTCATCTAAACTCAACGTATGTGTTCATGATTGTTGATATTTCACTGTATGATGAATGAAAATCAACTTAAATTCATGTGTTACTGCCAATTTAGCATGATTTTAGGGGTAAGGCAAATTTGTGTAAATCAGGCAAAGAATATGTAAACACTGAGACATGCAAGTTGTACCCTTCTTCTGTACACAATTTCGAAACTGTTGGCATATTACGTGCCTTTCCATCAATAAACATCGCCAAGTTATAAAAGCTCAAATATCCATGTTAAATCTAGGTGTTACGGTCAAATTTGGCAGAATTTCAGGGGGTGACAAATATTTATGCAAATTAGGCTAAGAATATTTAAATGCTTCATAAGGCAAATTTGTCTTTTATCCTTTACAGCATTCTGAAACTTTTGACGTATCACACCTCTTTCTACCACTAACCGTCGTTGAGTTATCAACGATCAAACAGGACCAGTTTTTTGGGCCCACCCTGTACTTCGCTTTTGTCCAAAGTTAAACACAACCTTTAAACTTTAAGAGAGAAGGAGCCTAGTATCACTAAAGGCCGACTGATTCACACTCAGGTTAGAGATAACCTATAGGTTAAAATCGGTAATTAAACAAGTTAATCTCTATCACTTTGATTCATGACACACCAGCAGGTTAACTAACTGGGCTATCTCAAACATAACTCGCACAGTTAACCTCCCGATTTAGCAAGGTTAACATGCAATTAATGCAAGATCAAAGTTGACTTGTGTAAGTAACAACATCTGCAAGCCTTTCACAGTCGTAGATCGACGAACCAGAGGATGAAAAACTGTGACAGCGTTTTGCGTAGTGAATTCTATCATTACAGTCAGCAAAACACTTTTTCTATGTGCACAATTCGCCATGTTGCTGTGAGCGAAAATGTCGTCTGCACCAGTGACCTTGACCTCGCGGTGTGCCTCGTGCAGAACACTTGACTTTTACATAAGGGTGATACGCAGCAAAGCTGACAATATTAAAACTTCTTGTCATGATTGTAATCACGATTATGTCTTGAAATTGTAATTTTTGCAGTTGCTGCGATTGCATACTGTCGAAATACACTGTAAATTAATTGCGATTTAAATATCCTCTACTACCCATAAACATGCCATTTAGTTCATAAGCCTATCGTTGGCCATTAATGAACAGCCACGTGACTACTACTGCCAATCGAAATGCTCGATTCATGGCGTGGTTATATGGACGAGATTTAACTTGCAGATTAGCAAACTCTGGTTAGTTTTTCTGTGAATAAAAACGAGACAGAGGTTAACCTCTAGACTTAACCTCGTGACCAAGATAACCTAGGTTAGGTAACCTAGAAGTTAACTTGGACATGAATCAATCAGCTCTAAACAATGCACGAACACACTCACCCGCTCTAGTTTTTCAGGCACTAATTCCTCCTCCTTCGGTCCATCGAGCTCCGGGTCTTGACTCTTGGTTTTGCCCTGCTGTTGCTGCTGTTGTTTCTGTTGTTCTTCCTGTTTCTGTTTCTCACGTTTCATTGCTTCCTGCTTTGCTTTCTTCCGCTGCTTGTTCCGCAGCTTCTTCTGCTCCGCTGGCGTCAGGTTTTCTGTACATACGAACAATGACGTTGACGTTGAAGGAGGCCTAACTCCTGAGAGTGAGGAGGAGGCCAAGGCCAGAATCGTTAGGCCAAGGACAAGGCCGAGCGCAGAAGGCAAGGCCAGGATCAAAGAAGCCAACTGCTCAAGACAAAGGTCAAAGATAGAACTACAGAAGTGGCAATGACATCAGAAGCAGAAACTGTATGGCATTAACGAGAGCAAAATACTACGATCGAGGCCAGGCCGAGACCAAATGTTTATGGCCGAGGTCTAGGCTATGGTTTCACGGCTACGGTCGAGGCTGAGGCCAAAATTTTGGCCTAAAGACCACTATGGCCTTGACTAATTAACACCTTTGTACATACAAACACCACAGTTCTCATGCGCTGAAATCAGTCTACAATTAGTGCTTTGCAATGATTACAGAATTTCACTGCTGCAGAAATTAACAATAAATTAATCGACGAATCATTATTAAAACATTAAATGACTAAAGTGTTTTGATCGATTAAAATTTGACTAAAACTTTGGAATTCTTGACAGCCTTAAATGACTGATAATAAACTTTGTAATATAACTTCATTTTGCATTGAAAATGTTATCAAGATTTGAACTTGAATGAAGATGGCAACAACCAGTAGTTAAATTCTGCAGTGTTTGCAGTCCTTCTTGAGTACAAAAATTAATCAAAATTAACTGATCAAATGTGGTGATTGTTAAAAATTTTAATAATCAGCAACCATAAAAAATTTAATCGTGACCAATCAAGTAATTAAAATTATTAATCACAATAAATCGTGTGCTAATTTAGGAAGAACACAACAATACTTATATCAGCAGAGACAAGTCAATATCCAGCATCCACACAGATCTGATTATTTATGCTTGTCTGGTAGTCTGCTACTAATACTTTGTGCACTAAGATGAATAATTTTAAAAGGTCTAGATTAAAACTTTTTAGTTTCTGAGAGCACCGAATTCAAGACTGCAAGTACCAAGTATGAAAATGAAAAAGACTTAATGTAATTAAATTATTTATCGTGATTAATCATTTTAATTGCAATTAACATAGTAACCTGAGTCCGGATTGTAGATTGCAATGAAGCAAAACTGACTAAACTAAAAATCTTGCCAAATACTAAGACTACTCAATAATGACAATATAGTCCAGTACCTTGATTGCACTCCAGGCTACCATTGCTGTCTGGCAACGGACTGTCATACAACCGCAAGTATATCTGCAACATCAACACTCAGATTATGTACACCAGACAGACAAACATGGCTCAATACAAAGCCTGTTAAAATATCGGTGTCTGTCGCATGTTCACTGACTGACCGATTGCTGTACCTGTCAGTGTGTAACCTTCAACAACTATGCACTAGCAGATTCAGGTGGGGGCTGAGCCCGCTCTGCCCCCCCCTTTGAGCGAAGAACAGATGCCATCATTGTACTCCAGCTAAGTGAATTTTGAAAGCTTCTCAGCTTCTGGGGGCTCTGCACCCCCACAGCCCTCACCGAGGCTCTGCCACTGGACCTGCTGGGGGACTCTGTTCCCCAGACTTCCTGCACTGCCTCCTGGATTTTCACATCCTGGCTATGGTCCTGACAGAACATAAACCTGCAGTGATGCATCAATCACTATCTTTCTCTTCAAACATGTCATAAAAGTGTGTTTGAAAATACAGATAATGACTGATGTGTCCCTTGCAAAAATGACACGAAAGTTGATGCTCAAATAGCATAAGCAGCTTATCTGAAATTAATCAAAATAATTGCGACCAGTGGTTTTCTCACAGCTTTAGAGTGCACTAAATTCGTTTTCAGCCGGGGCTCCACCCCGAACCCCACTAGGAGAGCTTGCAGTACTCCCACAGATTCTCTAGCTGGTTTCAGTGGGGGCTGACTTCTAAGGGAAAAGGGGAGGGAAAAAGGAAGGTAAGGAGAATCAAAAGGGAAGAAAAAAGAGGAAAAGGAGAGAAAGAAAAAAGAGGAAGAAAAAAATGGAATGGGTCGGAAAGAAAAGGGAAAGGAACGGGACCCATCAATGCAAATTCCTGGATCCGCCCCTGCACGGGTGCATTCTAACAGAATACATATATAGCTCTTTACGGGAAACCCAGAGCACAACTACGGAGCATTCATTACCTGCCACAATGGCATCACACAGTGTTACCTGCCACTATGCATTAACCGCAGCCAAGCAGGCCAATACTCACACACATAGGTACCCTCTAACCAATGAGCCACAAAACTCATGGCTCACCTCGATGGCAATCTTAGCGGCACGGAAGTAGAACGGATGTTGTCGTAGCACATCTTCCAGTCTCAAGAGATCGACGTAAGCACGCAGCGTCATCTTGCGCATGCAGTACGTGTGGAAGTCAAACTGGTCTTCAATGATCTCCGTAAAATGCTACAAGATCAACCAACCGCAATGCAACCATACGTAGTAAATGACATGGCTCTTCTGTGCAAATGTGAACCCAGTTTCACAAATACACATCATACGCCATTTCTTTCTTGCCATTTTCTAATCTGTGTATGATATAATGAACATCCTGCTAAATTGCAGTTATCATGTTATTTTTGAAAAGTCTAAATTTGCACACTAAATCACTCAATACGCAAATATTTTTGCCAAAAAATATTGGACGTTTATTGCTGCAGAGTGTAAAAACTTTGCTCATGTGAAATACAAGTACTGATGGTTAAACAGTAAGCAGGTGGATTTTGGTGGTAATCAGCATTCTTTCATGCGACAATTGTATGTTGTATGTCCGAACAAAAAAACGTTTATAATGCCCAACATGGTTGACTTCATTGAGTTCTGTGCTTCTATGGGTTAAACCTGCGTTTTTCAAAAAGCCATACTTGTTGTGTTTTGAGGGTTTACACAGGCTTTCAGTTATTAGAATAAGCAATGTTAAATACTACAACATCCGATGCATATGCAAAAATTTACAATTTCATACGTTTGAAATTTTTAAAAATAAAACTGCAATAACATATTTCATTTTCAGAGGAACGAAGAACTTAAACTGGATTAAGTCGAGGATGAGATTTTAATGAGCATAAACCCAATAGGTTTTTTGGGGTACGTGCCCTGTTTGCCAGCACTTGACAGTAGCAAAGCAAGTCACAGACCCGATCGATCTCGTGGCACTTCTTCAGAGCTTCGCCGTACTTGCCCATCTTGCGGTAAGCCAGAGCGCACTCCAGCTCAAACCACATACATTGCATCTCATGTAGGTTCTCCATCGCTGCCACACCTTCCTGCAATGCACAGTGCCACCAAAACTAGACAAGGCCTACAAAAAATTCCTGTGCTTCTAATTTCTGTCTGTCCCAAGAAAAAAAATCTGCATCCCTGATATTTTATTCAGACCTTCAAAAATATTAGCGCCATTTTTAGTTCACCTTCTTCAAAGTTTTGCTAAAAAATACTATTTCCATCTAGTCTGTATGTCTGTTTTCTTACAAGCTGTTGCATTACTCATAATATTATGCCACGTCAATAAACTAAAACTAGATAATACATCACCAAACAGAAAATCCATTTGGAGTGAAATCACAACAGACCCGTGTGAACTTGGAGCACATCAGTTCAGCATCAGCAATGCGGCCAGCTCGAAGCATGTACTTAGCGCACTTGGAGTTGATGTAACGATCGGCCATGTCCAACGACTGCGCCTCGTCCAACCAACGAACAGCCTCGTTTATATCACCCGCATGCTGCAATAGATGTACACATCAAGAATGACAAAATGGGTACATTTTGGGATTGTTTTTTTAAAAAGGCCCAACTTCAAGATTAAACTAGAAGTCTGTTGATTCTTCTGATTTTTTACTTGCTTCCGAAAACACAGAATGTCGAAAAATGTGCAAATTCATAAGCCTAGATGTTTTAACCATAATAAAACACTCAATTATTAGCAAAACAACAAAAAAATTAGATTTAGTGAATGCTAAAAACAATTGAGCTAGCACACAGCCCAAGTCAACCAAATGGCTGGCTCCATTGACATTCTGCCCCTTTAAGGCTGCGTTCACATGAACACGAGTACGAGTCCAGCACTGTCCGCAATGTCCGGGTATCCGTTGTGTATTTCAATGGCATGGTTCATAGAAGCTTCACACGTACAAGTGAAGTGTTGACGGTCACTTGTACAAAAACAAATCAACGCCTGTCGGCCATACTGAATGAAATCGAATCGAGGAAATGCTTCGCGAATAAAACAACAATATTCCACTACAGTTACTATTTTTACTAACCGCACACCTCTAACGATGAACAGTTTTACAAAGACGTCAGTTCTGACATCGAATATGCGCCATATCTTTTATAAATTGTATTAATCCTATTTACGGGTAGTTTACTTTGCACGACTAGATAAAAACACGACCTGCACAAAAACTACTCGTATGAGTAAAATTTACAGGTAATCCGTTCTCGTATGTATGTGAATGGCTGCTTAAGATCCATTGAAAGACACGACGAGTACCCAGACAGTGCTGGACTTGTACCGTACTCGTGTTTATGTGAACGCAGCCTCAATGACTGAGTCAGTCAAACCAGCAGTCCTGGTAACAGAACAGCTTAAAAGAACAGCTGTTAAAAGAACAGCGGTGGCTGTCATTATTGCCAGTAGTACTCATTTTGCCTACTCACAGAGAGATGGCTAGGCTGAGTTCGCCTGAGTGTCTTGGCTGAACATGAAGATGGTATAACCACGGAGAGTCGCCCATTTCAGTAATAACCCAGCTCAATGTCGAGTAACTTCATTGACGCATCAAACGAGGTTACTGTGAATTAAAAGAAACAGACAAATAAAACCGACAAACGAAAACAGCAGTTCAGACCTTGTAGATGCGAGCCTTGATGACGTAAAGCTCAATTAGTGTCATCGTGTGATCGAGGGCTGCGTTAATGTACTTCAGTGCACTGTCTGTCTGCCTCCGATGATCAAAGTGCTGAGCCAAGTAGCTCAACGTCCACAACAATGACGTAGGACTTTCAACCTCACCGTCTGTGTCTGGCCGTATACACAGACAACCATTAGTAGAATGCTGAAAAAAAGCAGGCAGGGCAGGAAGTGGCAGTCTTTCGACAGACACTGCAAATTTCGGACAGATTCCTGACAGAAAGTTGCAAACTGATGATAAAGGAAATTATGGGTTTTAATTCTGGCAAAATTATTCACAAAATGGAGAGTTTCTCAACCCCAATTTTGCACTCTAAATTCAAATTTTTAGACAAGAAAAAGATTTGCTGACAATTTTCCGACAACAAAAAATTTACGAATGGGGAAATGCGCGACCCCCTGTCCCTGCCACAATGCCACTGCACTTGCCTCACTCAATAATAGATATGGTAGTAAGTTAGAAAATAAGTAATCTATATATAACATATATACTATGCATAACCAATGATTAATCTTACAACAAAAGTGCAAAAAAAAAAAAATTGCATAGTCTAGCAATGCATCTTGCGGTAAGCCAGAGCGCACTCCAGCTCTGCGCAAACTTCCAATCACAACCTTGATGTCACTGAGATAGAGTAAAAATGTGCTTATTCAGAGTCAAAAATCTCAATCTAACAGAAAAACAGTTCTAATCTAACATCAACTATGTCTTTTCAATGTTGTAAGAGTTCGTAATTTTTGATAAATACTCGACTATGTCCAGTGTCTAGGAAATAATACGAATGCACAGGAAAAGTACACAGTGACAGGTAATTGTAAATCAGCAAAGTTTTGACGTTGCTAAAAATGCAGTTTTTTACCAGACAAGTGAAAGTGTCCACAAGACTTCAATGACTCGAGATAACCGAGAACAATCTCCTCAATCACCAGCAGCTAAAAGAGACATACATAATCACACATAATCACATAATGTTAAGTATTACATATTTATTTATTTAATGTACTGACAGAACAACAAGACAGTACAGCGCGAATAGTTTTCCATTCAAAATGGGTTATAAACACAGTAATAAAATGCACAATCTGTGACATAATCATTACATAAGAACAAAAAATGTGCAAATTAATAATATATTTTGTTGCAAATGAATAATAAGCACCATTTGGCAGGAAAATGGCTAATTCGTGCCGACAACCTGAACTACCGCACCTCGATCAAATAGTCCCTCTCGGCATAAAACAACGAAGAGTGTAAATGAAGAACAGTTGTTAAGTACGATCTCTGCAAAAACATTTGAAGCAATTTGTACCTTGTCCTTGTCACAGTACAACGAGCGGAGATTGTTGAACAACGGCGGAACACCTTTGCGCAGAGCTTGTGTCATTATTGCATCCAAGCGACTGCGGAACTCTTCTCCTATGCAGAAACACACAGGCAACGCTCTATATATTTTACATTACACGCACAGCACTGCACTGATCAATTTATATAAAAAAGCACAAATGGTAGAAGACCATACCACGATACAGCCAGTTGCTACAATGAACATTTTATTTTCTTATTTAGTATCAAGATTGCAATATTATTTCCAGCTGCGTAAGACAGAAGAAAAAAAGTGTTTGCATGAATATGGCACGTGCAGGTACAAGTTGCTCTATACACATGATAACTAGATTCTGTATAAAGTAACAAATAAGCAACATTTGCTATTTGCAATAAAAGTATTTGGAGTTTGGACAGTACACCCATTTGATGGAGAGAAAGGCTACCACAGGTTAATTGCCATATCACAATCCCCATCATGCATCATGGTTGGTGGCGTGGCATAGCTGGTAACACGTTTCGGATGAAACGAAGTTACTCTACGCCGGGCCTGGTTAGTACTTAGATGGGTGACTGTCTACAGTACGGAGCCAGC
>Ga0209367_1010817_pt1 | contig 12176 bp, 4 predicted proteins | sample WorMetLIZISLAND2_FD_187412 | JGI IMG/M metagenome (GOLD analysis project Ga0209367, IMG submission 187412) | Marine gutless worms symbiont microbial communities from Max Planck institute for Marine Microbiology, Germany - Olavius geniculatus... ... | reverse complement strand
CGACTTTGCGCGCCTTATAAATTTCTATATTATATTATTATTATTATAACAAGCATACTTATTTACTTACTTAGGATACTTATTACAAAACACAAAACAGGGTGTCAGTAAGTACACAATGTAACACTACAGTAGCGTGGTTGGCAGACGGCGACGCTGGTAGGTCTAGCTAGGTCTTGTTCGTCGTAATAAATGTAGTCAGCGTATTGCGTTATCAGTCATTCGGTCTTGTCTCTGTCGCTTCTTGAGCTATCTGTCATTTTATTCGTCCTCGCCGCACTAAAGTGGACTCTCCATTCAAAGCAATGCACGCAACGAACGCAAGACAGCAGAGTACGCAACAAATGCGGCTGACGGACGCGACGGCCAAAACTAAAAGACGAAAGCGGTCTTCCCATCAGCTACGCTAGTTATCTTCGCTAAAGTGAACGTAGTTAACTGGCGGAGATTATGGTAAAGGTAATAGGAAATTAATTATTTAATAGATTTTTTGTACGGATCATAACAGAACCCTATTTAATTGGAAGAGAATAAGATAGAGTAATTTTATGTACAATGCCGAAATTAAATACGAAAAGTAAGGCCTATCTATTTACATAGATGGAAAAATGATGGGTACTTAGTATGGCAATATACTGTATATAGGCTTTGGGTCGTTGAATGACTTTTGCGTAGCAGAAATAAGTCAGCTACACATACAATGCAGTAAAACAGTAAAATGATTATGGTTATATGAAATCGTTCTGATACGCTAAGTCGAAGAATCTGCAGAACAGATAGGCTCTTGAGTCGGACCTCGTTGCTGTGCGAAATACGGTGTCTCGAAATATCTGGCAGTGCGAACTGGTAGCGTAGGTAGAATGGTTGATATGTACATCGAGTTACGTCAGTTGCGTTGTGTTCGTTGCTTCGCGTACTTTGCGTGCTTTGCGTTAAATGGAAACCCTGCTTAACTCGCTGCAGTCTTCATGACGTGTGCATGAGCTATTGTTTAAGTCCAGGTTGTTTTTTCCCTCGCCGACATCAGTCAATTTTTCATTCTACGATCCGTGTCTTACGCCTATCTTATACTCACACATCATTAGTCCACACCATCACTTGTTCGTGTGATTTTTAATTAACGAAAACGAAAACGAATATTGACAGCAACGAAAAAAAACGAATTCGTTAACGATAAATGAAACTGAAACGAACAGCTCAAATGAAAACTGAAACGAAACTGATTGAAGACAAAAACAAGAAAAACAAGAAATTTGAGCTAATGCGCACGAGACGCGCGAAAGCCTATAGCAGTTTCGGTTCAGTAGTTTAGCTGAAAATTGGGGGTGTTCACGCTAAGTTAATATACAAATACCAAATTCTCTATTTGGATCGCATAACGACAGTTCCGTGGCGCCACCTTGTGAATGATAAAACTTGTGTCGCAGCCCGAAATCGCCAGAAAATCCATAAGACCCCTTATTTTGGCGTTTAAGGTCATTCAAGGTTATTGAATTTAGTGCCAATCGAAAGCCATTGTACGACTTCCTATTAGTGATCAATAGTAACCTAGGCCCTATCTCGCACCGTTACCGAGATACAGCGACTTATTGGCCAAAAATCGCAGATTTTGCCCACCCCCCTCTTATTTAGCGCCCTCGTTTGGGGTGACTTTCTTTGAATGTATGGAAAATTTTTACGGTTCCTGAAACTAGAGTCTTTCAGGCAGCCGACGGTGAAGATTTGGTGATTCTAGCTTGTACCGCTTTTGACTGATCTACCCGTGTGACAGACGGACAGACAGACGGACAGATGGAGAAACGGACAGACGGACGGACAGAATTGCGATGGGGGGTTAAGACGCGTAAAAATCAAGCGAAAATGGCAGCTGAAAACTTTATAACAAAAATTGGAAAATGCACTTAAGTTGCCATAAAATACTACCAGGTAACGTTGACCATGAAGCGTGTAATGGGATGCGACTGTCCATTAGGCTTTACTTGCAGTTACTTGCAATTCCACGGCATAACTTATCCTTTGGTTTTCGTTCCTTTCGTGTCTCTGCTCCAAGAATTTGGACCTCCTTAACTCCTCAAATTCGTCAATGTCAAACCTTGGCTACATTCAGACGTCACTTAAAGACCCACTACTTTCAGTCAGTCTTTTCTGCCACCTAGCGTCCATCATCCTATGCGCCCTGATTCTTTCTGAGACTTTGGCGCTTTATAAATCATTTACTTACTTACTTATAATGAACAGTCATATAGTCCTAGATTTTGCGTCATTAGTTTTTTCGGCAACTGAGTCTAAAACTACAGAAAAAAAGTTATAAGAGCGAAAACTGAAACGGAAAAGTAATTTAGCACTAAACTGAAAGTTAAAAGTGAGCGATAAACTACAAATAAATAGCAATAAAATTACAAATTATGTCGAATATTTCACTGCTCTCTTTGCTGCTAGGATCCTTCGGACGTTTTTCGCGGATCGGCGACTGTTTTTGCTGCGAACTTTTTATCTAGTTCTCGCCGCATTTTTTGTTAATTTTTTGCTTCGTTTACTGAAAACATCCTACATTTTTTATTTAGGCCTATCTTTTATTCACCGATGACGGTAGACAAAAACACACAGAAAAATAACACATAACAATACAGAAAAAAGGAAAAAAGGAAAAATGCATACATACGTATACAAAGGTGGGCCATCTATACAGGTTTCTTTCCGAGTGCACTTTAGGGTTAATTTCTCGCAGCGCATCGCAGCGGCGTAGACAAGGGACGGGGAGGGAGCCCCTTTTAATATTACAGACAAAACAAAAGCATACTTTTAAACTGCATTAAATTTGCCAATTTGATCTACTAATACTCGGGAAAATTATTATTATTGTTGCTACCGGATCTTCTGTTTTAAAGCTAAAGGGCAACAAATTTGATTTCGGCTGGAGCTCTTCTCCAGAACCCGCTGGGAGAGCTCATAGCGCTCCCCCAGTCTCTCTGGCTGGATTTTGGGGATCCTACTTCTAAAGAAAGGGCGGGGAAAAAGAGAAAAAAAGAGAAAAGCGAAAAGGTATAGGGGGAAGAAAAGAGAAGGGAAAGGGAGGCGAGACGTTTCCCAATTAAAATTTTTGGCTACGCCACTGGCGTCTCGCATCATATTCCAACGTCTCTCGGTAACGTTTAAATAGCCTCTAGATTTACTGAGCTTTTGTACGGAATATATGTGGTGACACTGCAAACTATAATTGCTTTTAATTTTTAGTTATTTTTGCTGACAAATTTGTTTAGATGAGATTAAAATCTGCAACTTTCAATATCTTTTTTTTGTAATTTGCGGCAACTGATAAGTTGTATGTTGACTGTTTTGGTAAAAATTAATGATTTAACAAGAAAGAAAATCATTTGAATCACTTTAACTAGCGAATTTATGCGTTATTATTGTATAAATAAAAATTCTCAGTTTTTTTAGCTAGCCTGCAGACACGTTTTTAAACGAACAAAAACAAGAGGAAAAAAGAATGTTTGCACAAAAAAATGAAAACAAATTTTATGATAGCTTATGATCTATTCAGTGTTGAATAGATCATTTACAGCACAGTGGTTGTGAAGCTTCCATAAGTGGTTTAACAGTTTAAGATCCTGGAACTATGTCCTCAAGGCTGCCCGTTCGATTTCAGCTTGTATAGGTTTGTCGTTTTAACTTTTTCGTTTCTTATAAAATTCGCGAAATAAACATTTACGTCAAAAGTGACTATAAATTAATTACGGTTTTGCCAGACTCGTTAGGCGAAAACCGATATACCACAAACACGTTTGCAATCATAGGATTTTCGAGCATATTCGCTGTTTTTGAAAGCCGCTTTTATTATTCACGCCTCTACAGCTGATGCATTACGCTGACCACAAGCTATATTTTGTCCCATGTCGACACAATCTATAGCGCGCTGATGACACAATTGCGTTGGTTCCCTGGAGCAGTAATTGTTTGTAGAATGCACGCGACAATAATGACCATTGCTGCAGTGAGCTTGCAACTTACGGTCGCCATGCAGCGCGCAGTGTACAGTTGCCGAGCTATAAGTCTCCCCCCTATACTAATGACAGTTTTTAAACATTATTGCATTTACCAAAACACTCCTGCTGCTTATGTGTATGTAAGTCTATCTTTTTTGGCCAAAATAATGCGTCAGCAAAACAGACGGCCTAAATAACCTAAAGGGGAAGGCCCGCTATCCAGTGACGACTGTACTGCACGAGTGTGACAGACGCATATGCTACGGACGTACAGACCACGCTACGGCAATATATGTTGCAGTAGCCGGAATCGATAATGCTTTTAGCGGTGCCGCCTAATGGGCCTAATGCTGTAAACTTAAATAGCCGCGATATTTCGTCGATTTTTTTCAGAAACTCCCGTCAGTTAACCTAATAAGTGTACGTTTCAGCACGAGTGCGAGTGTAATGAGGCATAATGCACTGTAGACCGTATTGAAACGTACCTATTTTATGACCGCGATCGACGGTGTGTTCTGCCTGAGACGTGCGTGTGATAAACAGACGTGAGACACGTTTCAATCGTCGCGTTTGACGGAGACAGATTATAAGCGTTGAAAGATAGAAAAGAGAGAAGTTTATTTGCCATGTCAGTCAACAAAGCTGCAAATGCATAGGCCCACACAACTAAGTACGTCTTGAAATAAGTAAGTAAGCAATAAAGCGTGCTTCTTATCGAAGTGGCATTATAGTCTGATTTCATTCTCGTATCATTAACAGCCACCACTGCTGCCAGTGCCTCAGTATAGGATGGCTTCCCAGAAAAGTCTCTCCGGCCGACAATTTACCGGTAAAAATTCGGCCCGCCCGGCGGCCGCCCGGGCGGGGCGAATTTTTATCGGTAAATTGTCGGCCAGGGGAAGACTTTTTTGGGGAGTGATCTTATAATGAGGAGACTTTTTATGTAGCTGGCAATATTTAGATGAAGGGGACACATATCAATTATGCGATTCTCTCCTCGGGCGGATTTTTCATCGGAGAGACATTTTAATGTGACACCTACATTTCCGTGAGCACGTGTGTATCAGCGCCGAATGGGATTAGCCGCTGATGTATATAGACGTGGTCGCAATAAACAGCTAGCTGCGGACACTTGAGAACGCAGCGGAAGACATGTTTATAGCACCAATGCGCTGATGATGCGTTTATTATTTGCTGGAGCCCGAAGTCCACTTGTTTCAATAATCTGGGATGTGCTGTAGCCTACGTATGCTTAATCCGCAACAACTTCCAGTGGTGTCGTGAGAGAGAGGCATGGGCAATAGTGCCCTTATATTCTAGCAGAAGCGTCATTAAGGGGGAGAAAGCTGAAGGGTCTAATGACTCCCCAATGATTTATAATTTTAATTGTTTCCATGTAAATTGTACCTTTGGAACAGTGTTATTGCTGCAAGAACAATGCCGTACGTCGATTGAGATCCCCAAAGATTACTGAGACGCCCGATGATTTACTGTAATGACGCCACTGTATTTTAACCTGTCTTAAAATTGTCTTTAAAAAAACGATATTTGTGCAGAAAATATTTAGGGAAATCAAAAGACAAAATGAGTTGAAATTTTAAGTGACCGTATCTTTTCTGACAGAAATCAGCAGTTGGTGTTTGCCGGAAAATTGCTACAAGTTTCCAGCCCGTCTTCCAAACTTTTAACTGTTGCACGTCGACGTTGGAACAAATCACAACAACTTGCACAAATGGAAGCCTACGAAAAGTCGAAAACAAATAAATCCGCAGCAGTTTAACATGCACAGATGTTGTGCGTGTTGACCAACTATTAGTCCATGCCCGACAAGTTGACGTAGTAGAATTTCAGCTTCAGAAAGGTGCGATCGCTTCGATTTAATGCTCCAGTAGTCTACAAAACTGCGTCCTCCGAAATATTTTTATCACCTTTCTTTCTACTCAACAAGGAGGGCCGCTACGACAAGAAATTTGGGAGCTCATAACGAGGAAAACGGACAAGACTAGACTAGACTAGAATTCGCCGACATTATTCCCACGGAGCATAGCAATACAGCGCATTTTTAACGAAAGCGCGCTCTCTCAACTCAGCCTTTTATTCCTCCGGGTTATGCAAATCGAGTACCGGCCCGTTTGGCTGCGATACAAGCGTGACGCGTTCACCTGTGTCGGGTAGCAAGCAACACTGGCAGGTTCGTGGACGCTTCGTAGCTCTGCGACGGGTTTTCCACACAACCTTTAACCTATTGGTTATAATCTATTTGTTTCGATCGAGTTTTCGATATTGGTTAGGGTCACCAAGATATCGGTCTCGTTTAGGCTACATAATTGTGTGTTGGCAACCAATTTGTGAGGGACACGGCCCCTTCTCTTTAAACAATTTGTAGCAACCCCCACCCCTTGGTGATGCAGCGGTGCAGAAGCTAAGTCCTGTGATGCATGCAGTCGAAGCGTGATGGGTGCTTAATATACACTGTCACAGATAACAACCACAATGTCATGTACGTGTCTGAGTTGACATCACACTTTGTCACGCAATGCTCGCAACGAAAAAAACCCCAGCTCACTTTGTCAATGAGTTGCCAAATATTGACCGAGCTTTAAAATACTGTCACTAGCCCACTCTGTGGACGATTTGCATCAAAGAGATCACTGAATATATCATCACACCTTAACTGTGTCGCTGCACTACTTTGTGAAAATAAATGTAAGAACATTAACTAACGATAATACGCAACAAGCGTGTTAGCAAGGCCTATACGCGAAAAAGACACTTTAGACCAAGATCCGATAGTCTTAATCATTAGGTCTAGCAGTTGATTTCATTAGCTTAGTTATTATCCGAAGCCGTGGCAAATTAGTGCAGTTGGACAAAATGATATACTTCCACTCTGCAGTTGTATCACGGGTACCGGCAGGGCATTCTCCCGTTATTTTTGTGGAGTTGACGCAACTGCACGACAAGTCGAAACAACGGGGTTTGAATTTACAACATGTCGGTATCTATTTCTGTCATGTTCTCGGTGCGGCTACTAGGAATTAATGCGCAGCACACAATTGGCGGCTGTAGTTCTAGTAAGACAACAGACTATTGCGCGTGCACATCCGTTTGTCGGACGCTGTCTGGCCGCCATATATACTTGAATTAAGCCTCGACGCACGGCGAGGATCAGGCCTTCATACTTACTGTACTGTGCTAGGCCTATATATCAGCTTTGGTTACCGACAACGATGGCTAAAAATAGCAGAATGCAACAATGCGGACAATGATCTACATAATAGTTCTGTTACCTAAAGTTTCTCCAGTGCTATAACGCCCACTCCTGTATCCTTTGTGTAGTAATTATTAATGTATTCTGCTACTGATGCACATTTTTAATTGCTCTTCTATCTCGGAAGTCTTTATCTTTATATACCTCCGCCCCTTGCAAGCGTAGCAAAGATCGAGATAATGTTTCCTGCGGCTCAGCAGACTTATCGACTTCTGGATTGCTCAGAAAACTACGAACATATTCCAGTGAAAATTTGTAGAGAAAAGGGCTTAGATGGTGATATAAATTAGTGTAAAACAGACACGATTTTTTGATTTAACAGTCAAATAGACGTTTATAAGCCTACATAAAATCTACTGCAAGGTTCACATTTTTCCATCATTAGCCGACGCTGGATATAATAATCAGTTTAGTGGCTTCGCGGTCATTAAGTGCCTTTAAATATTCATAGTTTGTTGAACGTAGTTAGCTGAAGACGCGCTTCGCGTGTTGCACTGTACTGAACGCGCTTCGTTGAGACTAAAATCCATTAGACGGAAAGCGCAGTGGCTAATAGGTCCTACGGCCAATGTCCTGCGAAGTGCAAAAGCTGTCTAGTGACCTCCGTGTTGCTGACCTGCTTGGTAATACTTTGGCTGGTCTTTTTTCCTGTTTCGTGTCTGCTAGCGGTCCGCAAAGACCGCAAGTGACGTCTGCTGTCTGTGTTGATAACTGCTGCTGCATGCCGCTTTTACCCAGTGACGCAACTAGCAGCGTCATGCGTTTGTACACTATCTACAGACCTTGAAATAAATGCTGCATCATAAAGTATGAAGAATTTGAGCCCCTTTGTGGAAAAGGAAAATGTGGTATAACTTTGAAGTTATGCATTTATCAAATTTTAACCTTCAAATGCGTTTTTTCGGTCTCATGCTGCTCAGAACCTATCTGGATTTTACGAAAAGACCCCGGCTGGAAAATGGTAAAAAGTGAAAAAATATGGAGGGGAAAGAGATAAGCGGAATGTGTAGGAATGATAACATTATGTTAACTTCGTCGTTAAAAGAGCTTAATGCAGACAATGAGTGGTATCTTAATTCGCTGAACGTCTGAAATCACTTCTGGTCGAAAAAGGTGCGTAAGTGTTCGACAGAATTAAAACAAAATTCAAACAAAATCGTTTACAATAAAACAAAAACTTAAGGTGTTGTTTTAGGTTTACTGCATGTTTAGCAATAGTTGAATTTTATAATTATTTTTAACCTTTAAAAGTATCAGGGTAAATGGTATCACTTTTAGTGTGGATAGTTTCATTGTGGTCAGTCGCTGTGGTCAACTACAGTTCATTTAACATAAATTTTTGTAAATCGGTCGTTAACTGTTCAGTGACTATGCAAAAATTTAATATCGTTTAAATACGATTTGAGCAATTTTAAGTCGTAAAGATTCTTGACATTAGGCATTAGTGTTTAATTAGTTAGTTTAACTTTGGCGTTACCGTTATAACAGCAAAGCTAAGCCGAAACAATAGGGTACAGCAAAAGTAGAGTTCTAAACAGTCACTGCATTGACACAGAAAGAAAGAATACAATAATTTCACAATATGATGATTGATGGCTGAATGGGCAAGCTCGTCCAGGGCGCGAGGAATAACCTGCCACGGCAATACGCCAAGGTGAAAGAGTGAATCGTTTCAGTGACTTTGTCGATCGGTAGAGAAAGAACTGGGGGTCGCCTAGTAGGCCTATGTAACTCGTTATTGCGTGCAAAACATTGCATGAAGTTTCGCCTGTTTTGCACCGTTTGCATGATATCTACAAAAATGCAACAATACGTTGAAGATCATTGTAAATTGGTAATCATAGCCGTAGAATAAGAATTCAAATGTTACGAATTTCTATTTTTTAAATTTACAAAATTTACAAATTTTAAAAGCTTCGCTTATGTGCAAAAGGCATTTTAATGAATTTTAAAAGTGTACTTAACTTAGGCCTACATTTGTTAATTTTTGTGAACTTTGACACGTTAAGTCACGAATTCTCTATCTACCGGTATTCTTTCAACTAGATTACAGAAACAATTGCAAGGTAAAATTACAGACGAAAACAAAAAACAAATTGCGAAGTCTTTCACATAAATTTTGGTAAAATAGTACAGTGGCGAGTTTTTTCCTTTTTTTGGAAAAATGGAGAAGCTCCCCCCTTGCGTACCCGGCCGACTTCACGCTTTGGGTTTTGACGCAAGCGGAACCGAATGGCGTTTTACACTCAGGCCTAGGGGCGTTCGCACGTCTTAACAACAGCCGGACAGACCGATGCTCGATTTGCCTACCCGGGAGGGATGAAAGGCTAAGTTGATTCGGCTGTCTGGCTTGTTGGTTGGTTATACATCTATACAAACGTGACTTATTCTAGACGGAATAGTATTACTGGTATTTTACTATTGGCCTTCGGGGCATTCGCGCGATGATGGATCGAACTTTACTACTTTACGTGACGATTTCGCTCGCCAACGTTCTCTTGTTCACAATTCTAACGATGGACATGATGGTGATGATGTTGACGTCATAATAGCTGTAAATGTAGGCGCGCTGACAGTTGACCAATGACCCCAAAAGGTCAAGGTCGTGACCCCATCATCTTTGAGGAGCCGTATCTCCATAACGGTGCGCGATAGACGCATGGTCACAACGGACCACCCATAGGAAATCGCCGACCGCGAGTCGAACGGACGCGCTGACAGTTGACAGGGGATGACGACAATGACACGCAGACAGACAAGCAGACAAACAAACAAAGACACAGCCAAACAGACAGACAGAGTGACATCCAGTAGTGTGTTTCTATGTCTCTGTGTCGATCTGTGTGCGTCTGCGGCGGTCGTTTATGGCGCCGTAATTGACTTTGGACGCGGTCAACGTGACGTCGGACCGTTATAAATACGGGACGGCGTGACAAACGGAGCGACGGACGGAGAGACGACACGTCATTGCACAAGGCTGTTTGTTGTCGCTCAGTGCTTTGCTGTCCCGCCATGCCTCGCGGCTGATGCAGTTCCAGGGACGCTGCTATCTCAGCCTATTTGCTAAACGTTTACGCGACGACATCATGCATTCTGGCACAAGGTCATGCGAAAAATCTGCAAAATGTGTAAGTGAAAACATTTCCAGAAATGTTAGCAGAGTCGTGTTTTATGTCAGGGGCTGTTTTCAGCCATTTGCATATAATACGTTGTCATTATTCTATTGTCTACAGTATTTGTGCTACTTCACTCGTATGCCTGACTAATCGTTGCATGCTTTACCAATACTCTGTTTACACGAGGAATCATACATGAAACACACTTATTATACGCCGTTATCAAGCCAGCTCTAAAAGTGCACGACATGTGCTCTAAGTTTGCTTCATGTATGCTTCTTAGTGTAAACGGGGTATAAGTGGCGCCCGATGATGTATCTGCCGTTTCACCAATGAATGCTTACAAAATACTATCATCAAACTGATGATTCGCTTTGTAACACACCTCATTAACTGCGCTGTGTTGTTAATATCAAAGTCAACTCAGCCTTTTATTCGTCCGGGGTAGGTAAATCAAGTACCGGTCTCTCTGGCTAGGGTTAAAGCGGGGCGCGTTCACCTGTGTCTGGTGGCAGGTAACGCTGCGTGATTTCATATGGCAGATGAAACTCCGTAGCTTTGAGGTGGGTTTTCTATGAAAATCTATGTCGTTATATAGTGCAGCAGATACGTATAGGTGTTATATGTAGGATATTTTCCCCTGAACATATCCCTTCCTCGGACGTTTTTCCCCTAACGTTTAACCGGCGGACGTTTCCCCTCCCGTTTCTATGACATTCGGACATTGTCCCTTTTTGATTGTCATCCATCACAGGCTTGCGGGCTAAGCCTTCGAAAGCGGGCGGGGGAAGTGTCCGGGCGGCAAAATGTCCGAGGGGGAAACGTCCAGAGGGAAATGTCCGTCTTTCGTGGATTCACGGCCTGCATGGATTACAACGGGACATTCTGCCTTGTTTACCTGATTTGTGACGCTGATGAAGGGACATAAATGCGGCATAAACTCTCGGTTTAGCCCATATATCGTACGTACGGTCGGTCATATATGGCACGAGTGGATACTGGGCATCTATCATTACAGGCTGGTCGTGGATTTATGTGCTTTACAACTGGAGCCTACATCATCTGGCATTATTCTGAGAAGGCGTTTAGGTTCATAAAAGGACAGAAATGAGCTGGACTAAAATTAACTAAAATCACTGTTCAGTGCAGTTTATTTTTTATTTTTGTTGTTCTGTACACTCTTATAGGGGTGGGGTGTTTATGCACTGTTTGTGTAAAACGACACAAAATACAACTAAAAGCGTGCAATGATGCGTTTGTTTTAGACAATTTTCAGCTGTTTCGCAACGTACCTATAAGTCTTATGGTCTGCCTAAAACCGAATTGCACGCGAGTTTTGGTTTAGTTTTCTTTAGTGATATTTCCAGTTGTACACGCATTACTTAATGAAAAGAAAAATAAGTTTATATCACAGGAACAAAATTACGAAAACTGGCAAGGTTTGTCTGATTTTTTTTGCATTGTATTACCCAATATCCAACCGGCCTCAAAACTCGACGCACTACCACAACGACAATCGAATTTAGTCTGTCGAGCTCAAAAAATTGAAAAAAATGATGTCATATGGCATATGCATATACACTGTTTCAAAAAAACGGGCACCCTTTTTATTTCTTTCATAATTCACTCAAATGATGATCAATTTACACGAAATTTTTACCAGATGTAGCTGAAGAAATGTTAATTCAAAATATGTGGACAAAATATGGCTGTTAGTTAAATATTCTTTGCTAGTTGTGATGTAATGCTGACGTCATAGCGTGGCGCGAGTACAAACTGGTTTGTCACAACCGGTGCTGTAAG
>Ga0209367_1010816_pt1 | contig 12176 bp, 9 predicted proteins | sample WorMetLIZISLAND2_FD_187412 | JGI IMG/M metagenome (GOLD analysis project Ga0209367, IMG submission 187412) | Marine gutless worms symbiont microbial communities from Max Planck institute for Marine Microbiology, Germany - Olavius geniculatus... ... | reverse complement strand
TCTCAGAGCTACGGAGCGTCACTTGTCATATGGGATCACACAGTGTTACCTGCCACCCGACAGAGGTGAACGCGCCCCGCCTTGACCCCAGCCAGATAGGCCGGTACTCGATTTACCTACCCCGAACGGATGGAGGGCTGAGTTGACCTAGGCGGTTGGTTACATCCCGATATGGTTTTCCTGCCCACTAGGCAGTCACCCATCGCAGTATTAACCGGGCCCGGCGTACAGTAACTTCGCTGATCGGATCAGACGCGTTACCACTACACCACGCCTACCGTGTACACATTACGAAAAGTATAAAACGTGTCGGTTTATGTGTGCAGGTCTATCCTATATGAAAACGGAAATGCTGTCCACCAACAGAAATCAGAATGCGTTCAGTTAACGCATTGGTCGTCGGGATTCGACCAATCGCCGAGTGCTCACAATACTGGGTACCTAAAACGGGGAGCAACAAAACCTATACGAAATGGTTAACGTACCTCTATTAACAGTCACTTTTCTCCCCATCAAATTGCGCGACCTATAGTTCCACCATCAATCAACCATCTTATCCTCGACAAAGAGTAAAAGCCAGCCTCAGTCTTTGGTGAACGTCACGACTAGTCTTCTTTTTCTGAAGCTCGTTTTCGCGTATGCTAGGCAGATTAACAACGGCAATTTCCCGAGGACCTGTTCTAGTCTTATTACGGAAACGTCAGTATACGTAACACCTTAGAACTGTTGGTGTGTATGGGCTTCATCATTGTGTTAGTTATGAACGAAGACACTAATGTAGCATACCACAATGTTTGGCGACAAAATACGACTGCTGATACTGTTTCTATCCTTCTATCAAAACTTGTTTGTGGCAAATTATGTTTTAACTTCGCATAGACTGAAAACCGTTTTTATTCCTTTTTTCTACGTGTCTAGGGGCATAGCCAACATTTTTGCTCGGGAGTTTTGACCGTTTTTATTTTCCTTCTTCTTTCGTCTTCCCTTATTTTTTGTTCCATATTCTTTTTAATTTTTTTAGCTCTCCCCTTTCTTTTCCCCATTTTCGTTTCCAAATCTTAATAAGTGGCATGGGAACGTCGAGCGGAGCGCTCTCTCCGATTGCGCTCCCCAGCAAGCCACAAACATTATTTCGACGCGTTTACTGCTGACGCGCATCTCGTAGCATCATTTTTAGCGGTTCGTGTGCAAATGCAATGCAGTAGGTGTGTTATTGTTCGTTATTCGTCTCAAGCAAAAAAATTACAACATTTTGAGGAAAGGGTTTGTTTACATCCTTTCCAGTTAAATGTACCCTGCTTCTTTTTTGCGGTTGCAGAACACGAGACGATTGAGACTACTAGCGCTAATAACTTTATATGAGCGACTAGTCCATCTCTCACAGCAGCACAATGTCATGTGACGTTGTTTTCTCAGGTCTCGTTCATATTAGCCGATCGTATAATTACAATACTAACGGTCGCGCTTGTGGTACGAACCGTACGATGTGTCGTCCGTTTGTCGCCTGTCTGTAAAGTTTTGTACTATGGCTAAACGGTACGTCGTACGGTACGGGGTCGGCGTTACTAAGTAAGTAAGTAACCATCTCGCTATAAGCATTTAACTGCCACAGTTTGGTAGTTTTTGGCTGCAATTTGGCGAAAAGCCGGAAGTTTACGCTATATCTCGAAAGTTTTGCATGCTAAATATGCACAGAAAACTACGTTCACAATTGTAGCTTTTAGACGCAGGCAGTACGGTCTGTTTTCGTTCTGGGACATACATTTACAAATCACAAAAGTTGTTTCGGAAATTGATACAACAATGCATAAGCTGTTACATAAGCTACATCTTCGGTACGATAGGCCTATATTCCTACGGTTGCTGTTCGCCGGATGTCAGATAGAACCACAACTTTTCTCTTAAAAGCCGACATATTTTGCTACTCAATATCCAGTGTCTTGAGTAGACAGTGTTAGCGTCGCGCAGCTTCGTGGTTGGTTCAGAAAATTAAAGAAAGCAGTTAGTGAGTGAGTAGGGTTTAACGTCGACACAGTACAGGTCATTTTGGGAACGGAGAAAGAAGAAAGCAGGAAGTTGCAATTTTTGGCATATAGCTGCAAATTGTCGAAGGAAAAAATTATACATGGGTGCTAAAAAAGTCCATTTTTGCTTTTTTATTTCTCCAAATAAGACATTCTTATCCGAAAATTCTGTATTTTCGGAGAGAAAAAATGTTCGACAAAAAGACAATTTTCTTAGAAGCTAAAACTTAGTAGAAAGGGAGCAATTACCCGTTTTTTCTTTTTTTGCTCCCCAGACAAGACGTCTTGACACAGGTAGGCCCTTAGTTTGGTGTCAACGACGTTGGGTGCAGCCTCGTGGTGCGACTCTCTGACACAGGTGAACCAAGGCCGCTCGCACAGCACGTGTAGAGAAGATCATATAAATGAATGGATTTACGGCGCTGTGACTCAGTGCCATTAGCATACAGATGGACTTAGCGGCGGTCCAGGTGTACTTGTAGTTGGAATAGACTCGGATCAAAGTAACGATAAAATGCGGAGCCCAACAGAGCATGAATCCAACAGTTACTGATATGACCATCCTGATGACGCTTCGTTTGCTCGTCAGAGTCACGCCTCTAGGCACGTGACGACGCGAGTTGACCTGGCGTGGCCGCCCACGACGTGCTGGTGCTGACACGTGTGCACGAGTAGTACTTCGACCTGGGTGGCGTAGAGAACTCCGTGGTTTGCGGCGGCTAAAATGCGTCTCTGCTCTACAGACTGCTGCTTCATCAGACGCTTCGTGTGACCTGCGTGATGTGATGAAGTGAACTAGTGGTGCGTCGATGCTTCGACCTGCTTCAGTACCCCCAGCTCTCAGCCAGACAACAACGTTGTTAACGCTTAATTGTAGGGGTATATTGTCAATTTTATTTCAGTGAATCAAAAGTGAACTAATTGACTGGTTGATTGGCAGCTAGACCGATTCTCTCTCAGCCAGACAACGCGAATGATGTTGGCGAAGCAGTAGGTCATGATGCAGGCCGGAACGATGAGCAGCGACGTCGTCACAAACGTAATGTAGACAGCTTGCCTCTATTCACGAAGGGATGGCCAGGCTGAGTTGACCTGGGCGGCTTGCTACATAGAAAACTCGTTACAAACGTGACGTAGAGTTTACGTTGCCATTCGGCCGTGTATCCCGCACTGCTGCACTTATAGACGGCCACAACATTATCCTGCAGAGTCGTGTTGATGTACGCGTGACGACGTTCTTCTGTCCGGATGAAGACCATAATGTAGCAACTGAAAGATCTAGACTAAACGATAAGTACAGTAAGTGTTATATGAAAAGTAAAACGCAAAAGTAAACTAAACCCAAAAAGACAATATTTTGGACTTACATAATTTTCCGTTGTATCTTGTTTTTAAAACAGACTTTAATTTATTTTTCGTTTGGACCCTTTATTATTGTCAGCGTGCAGTATTTGTCAGTGTAGTAGTAGGCTAGTGTTCTTGTGTCTGGATGAAGACCATCAGCTGTGGAAGGGCAACGAGGGCTGCAAGCAGCCATGACGCCAGAACGTAGCGCCAGACACGTCGCTTGCCGCCGAAAAACTTCAACGGCTGAACTAACGCCTGCAATACACGTACACAGCACACAATTTCATCACTGCGCAACGAAATGCTACCCAGTATTGCGCGTGGCTCAGCGACAGCTCGCTGGTTTATCGACAGGGTTGACTGAAAAAAACCAATCTATTGTACTTCGTTCATATCTTTGCTATATCTTGATTAATTTTTTTTTACATTTTTTGCCAATAAGCTTTGGACTCTGTAAGAAATTTGCTACTCAATTGCATGCACACCACATCTATTATGTCCCTACAGTTATACTACCTTGTACAGCATAAATATCCCACAAGAAGCCCAGCTGTCGCTAAAATAACCAACCGTACTGGTTTTCAGTGACTTTCAAAATCATCCAAAGTCGACATTTTTAAAAATTTTATCTGAAAGGGCGTATGTTACTTCTTGTTAATGGTTAATAGTAACCTTCGCCGTATCTCTCACCGTTTCTGAGATAAAGCTAGTTTTTTCTGTGAATTTCTTACCCCCCATTCAACCACCAATTTGAAAACGTTTTCTTTGAACTACATCACTCTTTATGACACATGGATGAATTAACGGTGTTATTTACATTTATACACTTAAAAAAACTTACCAGTTCACAGCTATGTGTAAGGACGACTTTTGATGATATCAGTCCTCTAAAAGAACAAAAATCATTTGGGTAACCGTAGATGGGGCTATGCATAATGCGTACTAACAAGCTGACTTTAGTTGGTAATCACTAACATAGTCTAAAGCCTTCTTCATGTGATGTTATTTGTCGTATTAGGCCTAGGTCTACTTGCCCAATGTTTACCGTTATTATAGGAGCTGAAAATGTTTCTGTTGGCCTATGGCTTAGCTAATCGTAAGCTTAACAAGGAAGCGAAAATATGACCCTGTGCCGACACAATATTCAGCTAACCGCGCACTCATAGGCCTATGCATACAAACTGTCCAACTGCACAGCACAACCCTAACCCTGACAGTAGACACTTTAAAGCTGAAAGATGCTGTAGCAGCTACTGTGCCATGGAAAACATTTACATCAATCATGGATTTTTATGCTTTATTGCTTGAGTTATGAACGCGTGTAAAATGCACAGGTGGATGACCGGATAATAAAATGACTTGACATTGTTGATGTCTGATAAGAACGTGAACTTATCCGTGTGCTTGCCATTTATAGGCCCTAACTGCATGCATGAATGATCCGGCTGTCGTTTTGGCCATACATTCGCTGTTAGTGCACTCAATTTTAGCCTGAGTAGCCTATTATGGCAATGACCATTCGATGCAGCAGGCCTATAGTATTTTGGTCCAAAGTGAAAGCAGCTATAATAAGATCACCATATCGTCATTACGCAGACTTTTTTATTAGTTAAGCTTATAAGCTGTTGTTTTACGGTGCACATTTTGGGCAGTTCGGCCAAATCGACAACCATTGAACAAGTAGGCCTAATACGAAAAGTAACATCAAATGAAGAAGGCTTTTGACTATGTTAGTGATTACCAACTAAAGTCAGCTTGTAAGGACGCCATATGCATAGCCCCATCTAAAGTTACCCAAATAATTTTTGCTGTTTTAGAGGACTGATATCATCACATCGTCCTTACACACAGTTGTAAACTGGTAAGTTTTTTTACATATATATTTGCCGTTTTATTGCCAAAAGTCGGGTAATGAGCCTGATGCGTGTAAAAAGCGCTATCGGGATCCGTATCTGTACCTTTTAGCTTTTTAAGGCAGAGCAGTATACCTCCGGTCGGGTACAGAACGTTGGATGCTGCTGCTCCTACTACGCTGCTGCTCGTTATACCTGGAAATCAAAGTTGGCTGTGGTAGACTTCGACTGACGTCATCTAATTGCCAAACCCTCAAGCCCCATCTCCAAGTATTTTGGTGATATTTGTTGTACAAGCCGAGGTATAGCCCAGTTTGTCTTAAATTTTGTTGCCATGGCATCAAGGGTCGGTCGAGGTAAAATTCAGTTGGCAGCATTTGATGGCCCATTTCTGAAAACTCCAACACAGATGCAAAAAAATCTCGCAGGTGTCTCTTACACAAGCCGAGTTATAGCCAATTTTGTCCCAAATTTCGTTGCCATGGCAACGGGGGTCGGTCAGGGAAAAATGCAATTGGCAGCATTCAATGGCTTATCCCAGAGAACCCCTTATAGATGCAAAATCTCGCAAAAATTTTTTACACAAGCTGAGTTATAGCTAATTTTGTCCCAAATTTCGTTGCCATGGCAACAGGGGTCGGTCAGGGGAAAATGCGATTGGCAGCATTCGATGGCTCATTCCCATAATCCTTCTATAGGCGCCAAAATCTTGCAGAAATCTCTTACACAAGTCGAGCTATAGCCAATTTTGTCCGAAATTTCGTTGCCATGGCAACGGTAGTCGGTCGGGAAAAATGCAATTGGCAGCATTCGATAGCCCATCCCCGAAACTCCCCTATAAGCGCAAAAATCTCGCAAAAAATCTTTTACGCAAGCCGAGTTATAGCCAATTTTGCCCCAAATTTCGTTGCCATGGCAACGGGGGTCAACCGGGGGTAAGTATAAATGTCACCGTTAATTAGGCCGTCCCCGAAAACCATATCCTAGAACGAAAAATTACGACTGTATCTTGCAGGCCTACAGATAGACATTATTAATGCATGGTTTGTGTGCCTTGGTGTGTGTTTGACATTCACGCTGTATTTGTTGTATTTCATGCTGTGCTACAAGTCATGATGGCAATAAATTCGATGACTGGTTGATTGATTTATGGATTGACAAAGCACACAGGTCAGGCATTACGTGTTCGACCGTAGCATTAACTAGAGTAGGCTACATAGGCCTAGCTTGTTAATTAACTGTCATAATGTCTCGTGCTGCAATCAACAGATTTTAAATGAGGACATAGTCGTCGGAAGCACATGTCATGCGTCTCTCAGAGCGTTAATGGTTTCTTCCGTCACTTTTGACAGCAACACTCACGCGACGGTGATGTGAGTGACAGAATAATATTTTCTAATTTCCCGTAATATTAGTTAAAAACCAGCCGACTTGGGTTGTGTGCTAGCTTAATTGGCAGTTAATGCAACACTGCTGACATACAAGACAGTGCTAAGTCTGCAGGTCCCAAGTGACTGAAGGAACTATCGTAATGAAAATCGTGCTGTCCATACTACTCCGTTAGTACAAAACACGACGAAAAAGACTTGTCTATTGTAGCACGCGTCCAGTGAGTGAGTAGTTTCTTAACGGCACATCAGCACAAAATAGGCCATTCAGTGCCATACGTGGTTAAAATTAGTTAAAAGCAGTTAATATATGTATTAAAAGCAAAGTTAAAATACTTGTTAAGATCAAGGCTATTAAACTAATATAAAACAACATTATATACGATTGTAAAAGCCGATGTCTTTAACATAAGCGATGATGTTGCGAGATGCAACATTTTCAAAAACGTCCTTGAGTGCGTTCACTCCAAAATATCTCTGACGTGCTGCACTGTAACGGGTGCAGTCTACCAAAATGTGCTTGACTGTGAGCGAAAAATGGCAAGCACATTTTGGTAGCACGCGTCCAGTCTCCCGCAAATTTATGCTGAGTATAAAACACACTAATTTTTGTCGACTAAGTGAAACATTTTACAAGGTAGTGTGGCGACATATTTATGTGCAGTTGTATTTTTCGTAACGCTATTTTAAAAGACTGTGTCAAAAAAATAAAAGCGATCAGTACGGTATTCGATAAAAGCTATGCACATGACTTTGAGGTCTTTTGTGAGTTACACTGTAGTTTTAAACAGTTTTACCACCATGTGTCGTTAAAATAAGCAACAGTGCCACAGACAAGAAATCGACCACACCTGGTATCGGTCCAAGCTCATGGCGGTCAGCAGGAAAGTGGTGACCGCAACGGAAGCGACGTAGCCGTAGCCGGACAGTTTGCAGACGACCTGTCCCAGAATCCACTGGCCGAACACGACGAGCAGGATATGAGACGGCATCGAGACGAAGCAGACCATCAGATCACCGACCGCCAGGTTCAGCATGAAGATATTGACAACGTCATGCTTCAGTGTGCAATGTGCATGAACACAGAATGACAGGAACATGCCAAGAGTTAACGTGACGTTTGACTTTATCTGTTGCGTTTTCTCCGGTTCAGTCGCTTTTGCCGTAGACGACGACAGAAAAACAAAAAAGCAAGGAAAAAAGATTGGAAAAAAATAAAAAGAAAAAAGCCAGATTGAGTATGAAGATATTGACGCGCTTCTTTCGTAGTTCTGCGCAGCTGACGATGGTAATGATGACTATGACGTTGCCTAGCAACGTCAGCAGCATCAGTGCCGACACCACAGACAAGTGAATGATGCGTGTTTTTGTCCATGTTGTTGCGAATCCGTTCAAATCGTTCAGTGACGCATGCAGAGAAACTGTCACTGTTGTTGTCTCGTTCTCATAAACTTCTGTCGCCAGACGTAGCGGAAAGTCTGTACGATGGTGAACGTTTGTATCCATAGTATTCTTAATGGGCAAGTTTAATGAGCGATAATTAAAACACAACAGCTGCTGCTCACCGGGACGCAGGCCAATGAATTGCTGCATTGTGAACCCGGTTGTAGCTGTTCCAACTGTCAGTCAGTTCACTGTATTCTGCAGCGAGTTGTCATTCGTCTGACTAAAGACGCGTACAGAGCGACGTAATACCCCGTTTACCCGATCAACCAAACATTAAGCAAACATCAAGCAACTATCAAGCAAATGTATTTAAAATACACGTGCACGACGTGTCCTCTAATTGCTCGATGCTTGCTTAGTGTTTGCTTGATGTTTACTTGATCGTGTAAACAAGGTATGACTGAACACTGAACTAAACTGAACGGAGACGGTTTTGTTTTTGACGAACTGACCAATAGGCAAGCAGGCGAGCCCACTGGTCATTGGAAATTGACGCGCACGTGAGCGTAGTCACGTAGGCCACCGACGCTTACTGCAATGCATTACTACTTGCCTATTGGTCAGTTTGTCAAAGACTAACCCCATGTCAGTTCAATTCAGTTCAGTTACATTGATCTGTAAAATCGACTTTCACCTGACAACGTTTGCTGAGGCACACCGACGTGCTAAAGCAGCTGTACGCAGTTATACACTGTGTGTGACTCTGTTCGTTCAGTTGCACATACTGCTGCATGCTGCTGCCAGCGACGGCGTCGAGCGTCATAAAAGTTGGGCGGAGCCAAAAAATGCAATTTTCCGACGAACAGGTAGAAATTTTCGACAAAGAAGATATGGATGCCAAAAATTTGCATTTTTGAAGAACAATTTTCCAGCAATCCCCTATTCCTTGCTTTGCCACGACGCCACTGCTTGGTACTGCTGCTGCTGCTAATGATGATGATGATGATGAGCAAATTGCCCATCTCTACCGATGACACTTGAGACACCATAAAATGTCGCGCGTATTACCTGCTTCTGCTAGTTATCTCGTCTTGGTGTTACTGCTCGAGATGGGCTGGTGTCACTTTTTGAATTCGATACGACATCTGTTTACTGATCGCGATATATTGACGATATTGACTTTGAAAGCATATTTAATATTAATGTTCTAAATTTTGATAGATTGAACCTGAAATTCTCGTGGTGTAATTTCTAGCTACACTTACTGAATAATATACATTTTATTTAATTTCATTGTACACGACCAGAATAACCAGAGAAGCATAGGATTACACTTGACCTCACTAATTATCGCCAACCTCTATGGCTCAGTCCAGACAACTTGTTGCAATTTTGGTAAAAATTGTAGGAAATTGTCAAAAATACTCAATAAGTCAGTTGTCGCCAACACAATTACATCGAATGAAACCTTGAATGCAACACGATATAAGCTTATCGATAACACTGACCCATCTCTAAACCAAGCATTTAATTCAGAGACAGAATAGGCGCAAATTAGTTTATCAGCCAGTGATGCTAACGCCTCTACTCTGGTAAACTCTGCAGTGAAAAATGTAATGGACGTCAGATTAGAATGACGTTAATTAAACTATACGTCACCACCCGCACGCGATCTGTCGTCTGCCTATCGCATTTACGTCCCGCTTTTTAAAAACTGTCTGGTGGATTTCGATGCTATTCGTTTGTTGCTCGGAAACAGCGTTGCTTTGCAGTACAGCTGACGCTACCTTGGGCTATTGTTGAGTTGAGTTTATTAACTCCATACTAAGCGCCCAATACGTGCGTCGTCTGCTTCTGTCTGCTACAGCTATGGTCTGCTAATGAGATGCAAATCTGTAGTTGTCATGCTGTGTCATGTCCGTTTATTCTGCAGACAGTGATGCAGGACAGATAGCCTGGCATACAGCAGCCTGGAAACAAGAAGCTCAGCTGTCGCTAGGCTGAGGCCGACCGTACTGGTTGTCACTGACCTTGAAGGTCATAGAAAGCCGATGATTTTCATTTTATCTGAAAGGGCCACTTTCCATTAGTTGCTCCCACCACTTTCCATTAATCAATGGATAATCTAGGCCGCATCTCTCACCGTTTCCGACATTATGGCACATTTTCGACCCCCCGTTTATTCAACCCTTAATTTGAAAATGTTCCCTTTGCAATAGATGGCTGAAAATTTGCGTGCCGGAGTTTAACACGCGTGGCTAATTATTCGTGCAAAAAGGTTTTCCTACGCCCTACAAGTTAGCCACAATGTATCCGTTACGGACAGACAGACAGACACACACACAGATAGAGAGACAAATGAATAGACGGACGAACAACCGGAGCAAAGAGCCAGACCTTTAAGCTTACAGCTTAACGGTTGGCCCAAAAAGGGAAGGGAGCCAAGGGCTTCCTACACTTGGTGGGAGCTGCTTGCGCCCAGTGCAAAATTGGAAAGAGGAGTTTTGTGAAGGGAACATGCACGACATTATTCAACTTTGAGGATTTGTGCATTATCGGAAAAAAATGTACGCACAAATTGCTAATTTGTAGCGTGAGATGGACGTCGGCAGAAGTAACAGAAACCAAATCAATGACTCAGTGTTTAGTAACAGTCAATGCACGAATCGGGGGCCCCAAAAATTAGGGGCCCAACACTGCAGTTTCGATAGTCTACTGTAGTGCTTAACCCGGCCCTGCTAGTTCTGGGCACTAGTGCCAGTGTCCCGCGTCAGAGAGATGCCGATGGCTTACAAGCAGATTGACGCAATGTCCTCCATGCACATGACTAATCGACGGACTAAACACCACGAAACCACGTGCCAATCTCAACTACCACCCCGGGCACAGCAGTTCAACAATACGAATAATAATTTATTTAGAAACACTGGTGTGCTGGAACTGTGCTACGTTTCTGCGACGAATTTACGGAGCTGCAGGTCAACCATAGAGTACAAAATCAAACAAGGACAAAAGTATTTTGTTGTCATTTTAGCTTGATTAGTAGGCCTACGTACATACAAACGTTGTATCCATGGTCGAAAAAAAACACAGCTCAGTACAATGATGGTCTATCTCACCTAATCAGTGTAAGCACTTTACCTTGTGTACGGTACCGAAAAACACTGTGCACCCGGCTGTGAGTCTATATCGTTATAGCGAACGCTGTAATCAGTCGGCAAAGAAGTCAGTTGCACGTCGCCGGCGTCATTAGCTATACACTCAACTCAAGTAGTGTCCAGTGGCGTCGTGCGTTAAAAATGTCATGTGGATCAGGAAAAAAGCTGCAAATTTGCAACAGATGCAATTACGGGTGCTGACACTTTCAAATTTGCCTCAAAATTTCCCGAAACCAAATTTTGTATTTTTGGAAAAACATTTTCCAACAAAAACACAATTTTCCGACGAGGAAAAAGACAATATTATAGCCTCCTACCCGTAACCTCCCGCCATGACGCCACTGACAATGTCTAGAGCTGATGTGTGTATGTGTCACAGTGTCTCTGCGTCTCTGCGTGTCTGTCTGTCTGTATATCACTGTATATCGGTGTTAGAGTCTGTTAAGATTGGCTTGTATCTGACTACGCTACGCACGCAACAACCGCAGCGGGAGCAACGGACGCAGCGCAGTAACTTGGACGCGTTCTGGCAGCGTCGTAGCGTACTTGCTTGCGTAATTTTCGTGCGTCGCCTGCGTCAATAATTATTGCGTCAAGAACTGTGTCATGGGCATTGCGTTGCGTGCGTTGGATGATAAGCTTGCGAGTCACAATGTGTCCGTTTCTGTGTACATATGTGTTTCATTGTCTGTTGATCGAGTTGGTCGGCTGGATCGTCATCGGTTCGTCACTGACCGTGTATTCAATGTCACTGCCAATCACCAGCACGCCCTGCAAACAGACACACGCACACGCACACATACAGCGTGGGCCCAAAACTAAGTTATTTTGTACTTTGTCTTTGCTAAATATCGACCAATTTTCACACTTTTTACCAGTAGATGCTGTAAGAAATTTGGTAGTCCGTGGCATGCACACCACATTATTAAGCCTATGTCGCTACACTACCTTGTAAAACCACTCTGTACAGTGGCGTCATTTCACTAAATCCTTGGGGGGTCCACTCTCTCCCCCTTCCTT
>Ga0209367_1010815_pt1 | contig 12177 bp, 6 predicted proteins | sample WorMetLIZISLAND2_FD_187412 | JGI IMG/M metagenome (GOLD analysis project Ga0209367, IMG submission 187412) | Marine gutless worms symbiont microbial communities from Max Planck institute for Marine Microbiology, Germany - Olavius geniculatus... ... | reverse complement strand
AAAATCGCAAATTTTGACCACCCCCCTCTCATTTAGCGCCCTCGTTCGGGGTGACCCCCTTCGAATTTATGGAAAAGCTTTACGGTTCCTGAAACTAGAGTCTTCCGGGCAGCCGACGGTGAAGATTTGGTGATCTTGGACCGTTTATGCCTGATCCACCCGTGTGACAGACGGACAGACGGACGGACGGACAGAATTGCGATGGCTAAGACGCGCTGAAAGCAGAGCTGCTTTCGCGCGTAATTAGAGGGATTGGTGGTTCATTGCACTCTCACGAATTACAAATTAGCAGTTTACCATTTTATGTACCTAGAAAGTACACAGAGCAAATGGTAATACTTTCAATTAGCGCTGTCAAATTAACGCGTTAATTAACGCGTTAATGCGTTAATAAATTAACGCGCGTCGTGTTAAAAAATTAACATCCATGTGTAAATTTATTTAATTTACATAATATCTGTGAAGCAAAAGTTCTAATACTTCGTTAAACTGCGGATACTTAACAGTCGAATGAATCCAAGTAACCAAGCTGTAGTTGCTGATATTACAGTAAATAAATATTATTAAGATGACAGGTTAATAGATTTTTTCTATGCTAACGATGACGACAGTTATTGTTGAAAATGTGCTTTTATTTGCTTTCTAACTTTCGATATTCTACAGGCGGGGCCCCCAAAGGTCGCGGGGCCCGACAACATGACAACAGCTCGACCGTTACTCAAGTACAGTCGGCTAAAAGTACTGTCGATTTAACAAATTGACAAATGGCAATCATTGAATACTGTGAATTTACAAGTTATAAAACAAAACAAAATCTTGCATGCAATTTTGTTTTTGGGCAGATACGGGCAACGCACTGCACTGCTAAAACTGCTTACATTAAAATCGCAAATGTATGAATAAGGGTTCTGTTAATTGATATAACTGGTTTAGTTTAGTATATTTTTGGTAAGTGGTTTCAATGTAAGTGGAACTTTCGCTGAATTATCGTTGTAATATGACTTTTCATTTTTTAAGAAGTTAAGCCGTGTGAGTTTTCGCGTTGTAGCGAAAAAGTTTGCGGCTTTCTTGCAAAGAAATTTATCTGAGTGCAGCATAATATTATTGAAAACTGGTTATTTTTCTCGCCGTAAAAACAGGGATGTTTTATTTGATGTCTATCTCCTTCTGTGTCTAGTGTATGCCTATCTTAACAAGAAATTTGACCTAATGCTCACGGAACGCGCGAAAGCCTATAGCAGTTCCTAACCGCAGGGAATAAACCATCGCAGTACTAACCGGGCCCGGCGTAGAGTAACTTCGTTTCAGCCGAAACGCGTTAACAACTACGCCACGCCACCATCGCCAGTACCGTGGCGCCGCCTTGTGAATGATATAGCCGAACACGCCAAAAAATCCATAAAACCCCCTATTTTGGCGTTCAAGGTCATCCAATGTCATTGAATTCGGCGCCAATCGAAAGCCAGTATACGATTTCCTATTAGTGATTAATAGTAACCTAGGCCTTATCTCGCACCGTCACTGAGATACAGCGAGTTAATTGCCAAAAATCGCAAATTTTGCCCACCCCCTCTCATTTAGGGTCCTCGTTCGGGGTGACCCCCTTCGAATTTATGGAAAAGCTTTACGGTTCCTAAAACTAGAGTCTTCCGACGGTGAAGATTTGGTGATCCTAGCTTGCACCGTTTTTGCCTGATCCACCCGTGTGACAGACGGACGGACGGACAGACAGAATTGCGATGGCTAAGACGCGCTGAAAGCAGTAGCTGCTTTCGCGCGTAAAAACTGAACAAGAAGCCCAGCTATCGCTAGGAAAAGCCAACCGTACCGCCTACGTTCAAAGTCCAGTGTCCGACTTCTAATCACGGACAAAGGTGACACTGTTCTATGCATGATGTGTTAACGGAACGCTGCTCGACAAAGCTATAATTAACGCTAGCATAACACACGTTGCACGCTATGACACGCGGCAAAGTGTATAGAAAATTTTCTATACACTTTGGACACGCGGTAACGTCGCGGTTATCTCGCCAGTCGATATAATCAGCTACAGTCGTAAGTAACACCAGAAATATCGGACGCAGGTTTCGCAAATTTTTCTCACAATAAAAATGTCTTCGTGAGAATACGGCGTAAAGACGCGCTACAGCCTATACAGTTCCTGGTGCAGTACTGACCTTCAAGGTCATCCAAGGTCAATGATTTTTATGTTATTTAAAAGTCACTTCGCGACTTCTTATTAGTGATTAATAGCTTTGGCCCTATCTCTCACCTTTTCCGATACACATTCATTTATAACTTGAAACTTTCCACTGAAAATTGCGGCCAAACCGCTGCAGATAAAGACACGGTTACTATTGACAGTCTATAGGAAGATGCCATCACCCTATCCGATGGTACTATCGCCGACTCCCCACGACTTACCGTTTAGTCACAATGCCGCAGGATTGGCATTCCATAGTAAGATATGACTTCAAGGTCATCCAAGGTCAATGATTTTCGTGTAATTTGATAGGGCGTATGCCAATTCCTATTATTGATTTGATAGTAACCTAGGCTTTATCTCTCGTCGTTTCCGAGATATATGGTCGGTTTTCCATTGAATTTCTTACTCCCGTCGATTCAACCCGCAATTTAAAAATGTTCTGCTAGCACTACATGGCTGAAATTTTGCACGCCTGAGTTTCATACGCAATGTTAACTATTCGTGTAAAAAGTTTTCCCCTATGTCTCAAAGCGTAGCCACAATTCATTCGTTACAGACGGACAGACAGACGACGACAACCATGCCAACAGTTCGACCGTTACTTAAGTACGGTCGGCTAAAAATTGAACAGATCGTGCATATTCGTGATAGAATTTTACATAGCGTATGAGGCCCGAAAAGGTAAGGAACAGTGGCGGTTCTAGCCCGCCATATCGGAGGGGGGCACGGCTCCATGGCGAGCGGGGTCGCCCCAGCGGGGTCCAGGGGCAGAGCCCCTGGTCAGGGGGTCAGGGGAACAAAGCCCCTCTGAAGCTGAAGCATTTTTGGTTTTCAGACATTTAATGAAAGCCGCAAATTTGCCCACTTTTCTAAAATTTGGAAACGCAAATAATTCTCATATTTGTTCTATCTTTGCAAAAAAATTACGGGTGGTCACGAAACTGGAGGGGGCCTGGAGCCCCCCCCGGCCCCGGCCTAAAACCGCCACTGGGTAGGAACAAGCACATAGGAAGTCAGAATCCTATGGCCTTCTCCCTATTCGCTTCTAATGTTTGCCTTGGACCATTTTCAATGGAATTGCAATAGGTCTACTCTGAACTCGCAAGTTCGCAACTGAATCACAGTTTGCACATTATCCAGAGACAACAGAAGTGTGTTAAATACGCAAAACCCACATCTCCATTCTCTAGCAGTCATAATAAAGCACCGTTTCTGCATTGTCGCAATTCAGCCTTTTGACTGTAACATTAGCGAACGTTCATTCATTTTCAGTTTTGATCAGAAAAGTTTTGTAGAGCATCGAAACATCATCAGAAGTAAGCTCATGCAGTACTTTCCGCTGACGTTATTCACGCGGTGCGAGGTGATTCAGAACATTCTGTGGAAAGACAAGAGCTCCCACATCATACGCAATCCAACTAGGTGAGACCAGGAATGGCCCAGGCCACCCAGACGAGGCACCTGCCTCAGTGTCCCGGCACGGTCGATCAACACATGGGCACGACCACCACGGTCACCTGCCTGCCTCTCAGCCTGTCTGTCCGGTCGGTCGCTGGCGCCACCAGCGCTGATGTCGCTAATCTGTAGGGACGCGTGCACGCCGGTCTCACACACTCGAGGGGACTCATAGGGTATTTATACGATCGAGCAAGCATCGAGCAAATATGACGCATGCATAAAGCATAGCCTATACGAAACAATCATCAAGCAAACGTCAAGCAAACGCCGAGCTGGCTCAAGCAGGCCTATTGGAACCCTGCCTCTGGCTCATATGTAGGCCTAGGCTTAGGCTCTTAGCCCACAGCTGATCACGTGTTATATAGGTCTTCCAATTACAACCCGCCCGCTATCCTAATTAGCATGCTAATTACCATAGAACGTCGAGCTAGCTGCTCGATGTTTGCTCGATCGTGTAAACACCCTATCACTCTGCACGCAGCGGACGCAGGCTCATATGACGTATAGGACGACGTGCGTCGATAACGGCTCGTCCCTACGTCCGCTGCTGCCGCTGTTGCAAGTTGTAATTAATTCCAGCCTTTCGGATAATGGCGGACGGAGACGGCTCGGAGGCCGCAGGGGGCCTGACGAGTGACCCAACCGGCGAGCGATCGCCGCCGGTAACCGACTTGGGAGCCCGGTCGGTCGGTCGGGCGGTTGCTCGGCCGGTGCGTGCGGCCGCCTCGACCGCCGGCGGCGCTGGCTTTATCTCGTGGCGTTCCATCTCGACTTGGTCCCGACGGCGGACCTACTGACCGACTCACCCACCCACCCAGCCAGGCGTGGGGCCGTTCGTCCGTCGACTCATGGACGCCGGACGGCGGCTGCTTTAATCAAAAACGCAAAAATCCTCGAGCGCGCTCGCCCGCCGCCAGAGGGCGCCCGACTCATCACTCGCTCTCATTCCCGCCGCCCGGCCGCCGCCGGCCTCGAAAAATTACGCGGCGGCAGCATCGGTTCTGGGTGAGGTCGGGCAGGCAGACTACAGGAGGAGAAGACCGACGGGGTGGGTCGTTCACTAATCTGATGACACGTCAGGCGGCCGGGTGTAATGGCATTTCAGCGTGCAGCAGTCATCGGAGAGAGCGCCGATGCCGCTACACTACCAGGTCACTGCAGCGCCATCAAGCAATCTACTACCCACCACTCTCTCTCTGCCATCTCCTACCAGCTCCGGGGACTGGCGGGAATGGCCGGCCTGATGGCGTGCGGCTGCCGGGCGCCGCAGAAAACGCAATAATTGTCCGGCGCACGCGATGATTGGGATATGAGAATTATGATTAATGAAAAACAGCCGTCGCGGCTGCTGCAGGCCGCACCGAACGACACGGCAAGACCCGGCACGCCAGCAGGGCGACAAGTCTCCCGAGATAGACGTAGCCACACGATGACTGCGCCGCTCGCCGCGAAATGACGACGAAAAACCCTCCAAATGTGATTGACATCGACGTTACTCTTGTGACCGAGACACGAAAACGAGAACTGAAATCATTTCGGAAGCGAAAAATTGCTCGCAAATTGAACAAAATTAGTACAAAAACTTAAAAGCCAAATGAGAATGTTGTCAAACGGTGAAACCTAGAAAAATGTAGAAAATTGAATCTGACGCGCAGACGTGCACATGATACGCTTGCGAATAGGGTGACAAAATGTATTACAATTCCCATTTTTCTTATCAAATTACTTACGCTTATGATATAATCAGACATTTAATATCGCTAGAGTTAAGGTTAGGGCTTAGGTTAGGGTTAGCGTTAACAATAATAATTAGGGTGCAGGTGAATTAACGGACAAGTAGGCCCAAATCTTACTAACTTTTTTCGTATGGGGAATTATGTTGGCGGAGATTTCTCCATTGTTTTCTGCTCCGGGCGTGCATATGATAATGGTAATAGATGACTACCGAGTCAAAAGCGTAATGGTGGAAGGCACGTGATCACCGGAAATCATTTGTTCTGATTTCTGCTTATTAATGCTATTAATCAACACGTGCGTGATGCCAACAGAATACATGTAGCTTGATTGTGGTTATTTTATTCGCCGTCTCTATACCGGTACTTAGAGCAAAAGACAATTAGGTTGGTTACTATTTCTGTAATAAAAGCCGTTTCATATGACTCGTGGTGACGGATGGTATTCCGCTTTAGGCTGCGCTGATATACCGATATTCTTCTGAATCTATTAATACCATCGTCGTAGACCATTCGTTAATCATTCTGCCACCGTTGTAACATCCGATCTATCGTATCGAGATGACAGGGTCGTACTGAAGATCTACCTTGCTCCAATCTGTCAGCGACCTGAATATACTCGCTGCATGTTCTCAGGTGATCGATGATTATCTTCCATCTTCCAACTTATCCTGATGGCAGCAGCAGCAGCCGTGTCTCTGTATTATATGTAACCGTGGATCTGGCACGCGCGCTTAGCTATAAATCTTCTAATGCTGAAGTAAATATAAGCCCAGCTGAATGAGTCGTATTCTCTTCATTAGCCGACCGTACTTATGTAACGCTCGAACTTATGGCATGGTCGTCGTCCGTCGTCGTCCGTCATCTGTAACCGATGTATTGTGGCTAAACGGTAGGTGGTAGGAGAAAACTTTTTGCACGAGTAATTAGCACTGTGTCATAAACCTAGGCTTACAAAATTTCAGCAATCTAGTCCAATGGAAACATTTCCATATTTAGGGTTAAATAAAGGGGGAGTAAAAAATGTGCGTTTTTCAACGGAAAACTTACCATATTTCGGAAACGGCTAGAGATACGGTCAAGGTTACTATTGATCACTAATAGGAAGTGGCATACGCCCTTTCGGATGAAATGAAAATCATCGACCTTGGATGACCTTAAAGGTCACTAACAACCAGTACGGTCGGCTATGCTAAGTTGCTAACGACAGCTGAGCTTTTTGTATATTGTGCAGTGATTTAGACATGAGGATGAGCTACGTTCTGCTGCTGGCGCCGGTCTATATAGCATCATTCAGATTTTGGTCGTGGGATCCAAAAACACGTAACTTGAATCAGTTTGTAATGGTTATTTATGGTCATCCAAGATTCCAATTGAAAGCACGTTTGCGACGTAGCGCAACAATTTCGGTTGTATCAATTGCTGACGTATAGTTCACTCTCACTCGACGCCTTCCAAATTCCTAGATGAGTTATTTTTAACGTGTAAAGGGAAAGGTTTTACGGACACTCGCTGCACTGAAAATTTTGGAATATCTTTTTCATTTTTAGCCGACTGTACTTAAGTAACAGTCGAGCTATTGGCATGGTTGTCGTCCGTCTGTCTGTCCGTCTGTCCGTCTGTAACGGATGTATTGTGGCTAAGCTTTAGGTCGTGAGGGAAAACTTTTTACACGAATAATTAGCCTCGTGTATTAAACTTAGGCACGCAAAATTTCAGCCATCTACAGGGTGGGCCAAAAAACGGACCTGTTTGAGCGTTGATAACTCAGCGAAAGGCGTGTGATATGTCAACAGTTTTTGAATGCTGTGAAGAATAAATGACAAATTTGCATAGTGAAGCATTTAAATATTCTTTGCCTAATTTGCACAAATATTCGTCACCCCCGAAATTCTGCCAAATTTGACTGTAACACATAGATTTAACATGGACATTTGAGCTTTTATAACTTAGCGATGTTTATTGGTGGAAAAGCATGTAATATGCCAAAAGTTTCAAAATTGTGTACGGAAAAAGTGTACAACTTGCCTGTCTCAGCATTTAAATATTCTTTGCCTGATTTACACAAATCTGTCCCACCCCTAAAATCATGCTAAATTGGCAGTAACGCATGAATTTAAGCTGATTTTCATTTAGCATGTCAACGATCATTAACACATGCGTTGAGTTTAGATAAAATTCAATATAGGCAGTTGCCCAGCTTTTGCATTCATAACCGTTATCAATAATTTTAGGCAGCTGATCGATCGCTGGAGTCAATGTGTTCAGGATCAGCAGAGCCCAGCATTCGATTAGCACACGTTTTAGCTGGTCAGTTACTGAACTTTTGTGACCATGCTATCTGTTGCAATGCCCCCACACTGTATAATTCACAGAATTTTAATCTGGACTTTTGGCAGTGAGTTTTTGAGTTCAACGAACTCGGGCACATGGGAGTGCAGGCAAATGCTTAATTTCAGGGGCAATGAAGATTTAGGCAATTTAGGCAAAGAATATTTAAATGCTTCACTATGCAAATTTGTCATTTAATCCTCACAGCATTCTGAAACATTTGACGTATCACACGTTTTTCTATCACTAACCGTCGCTGAGTTATCAACGCTCAAACAGATCCGGTTTTTTGACCTACCTTGTATAATTATAGTATCAGAGAAACATTTTTAAATTTGGGGTTAAATGAAGGGGGTAGGAAATTTAATGGAAACCTGGCCATATTTCGAAAACAGTAAGAGATAGGGCCTATTGCCATTGATCACTAATAATTAAGTCGCATATTGGCTTGCAAATGACGTGAAAATCATCGACCTTGGGTGACCTTGAAGATCACTGACAATCAGTACGGTCGGCTGTCCTAGCGACAGCTTGGCTTCTTGTAATACAACGTTAATGCGTGACGGACAGACATCCGACGACAGCAAATACACGATTATGTGTATGGAGCTGGGCTTACATTCACGACGTCTCAAGCGACTTGCTACATCTTGAATTGTAACTATATGGGTCGCGCCGGTCTGGGTCCGTTACCGCCCGTGAGCTGGTAAGTTGTCCCAGTTGGGTTGGGTCATAAGTGACCCATGACCAACTCCGGACTGCATGTATTGCTGTACTGTCACGTTCTTATGGGCCCACGTTGTTGTGGAAACCCTGAATGAAACCGATCGCGTTATAAGCCGAAACCCCACTACTTCGATTTCCTGTAGATTTGTTGGTCAACAAATCCGCTTACGAATCAAAGCAAGTGGAGTTTGGAGCTTGGGCTATAAGTATAGGTAGGTAGCTGATAAGTGCTGGCGGCAACTGTAATGATGCTGATGCTGATGCTGCCACGCAGCGGCTGCGGCATAATCTTTCTTCTGTATGGCGTTCCCATCAACAACTCGCCGCCAAGCAGTAGACCTAAGCCCTGAATGCACGAAGCCGATCCCAGAGTTATAATTGCCGACACACGGCGCCGTGGGTTAGTCAGTAGCCTATTGGTGTCTTACCGGTATGGACATGTCTGCTTCCGATCAGCAACTGCTCTGCATGGCCAAACCATTCTGCAGTACAGTGATAGTATTAGGCTATAGTAAGGATTAGTTTTAGTGCCTGCACTGTGACGTATCGGAACCTCGCCGTCATGTACGGTTAGAGTTCGAATTCTAAAGATCATTCCTTCCTCGATCAATATCAGTGGTGAAAATGCGAACAAAATACATCAACGAGAAAGTAAAACCAGTCAATATCGTGTGAGAAAAAGTGCAAAAGTTACGAGCAAGGTGTAGGCTATCACAAAATATAAAGTCACAGATGTTGTAGAAACCCTGAGTGAAACCGACCGCGAGTAAAGTAAGAATTAATTGCGCAAAAGAAAATAAAAGATAAGAAGTTCGGCTGCTGAGCTTACCATTCCCGGCTGTTCGCTTGAAGCAACAAGTAGGTAAATTGCTGGACTGTGACATAGTCGTCACAAGATGCCAAAAAATGTGTTTTTATTCTTTAGTGGCTTAATGCGTAAAAATTTTTCTGACAAAACGTTAGTACTAACATTGCTGGAATTTAAAGGGGCACGATAGCTGTGACGATAAATATCTCGAAGCTGTTCCGTGTCCACTTTTAGTCAGACAGTCAGTCTATCACAGGCAGTGGCATCAAAGTTACTGCCCGTAACGTAACAGTCAGTCAGAGTCGGATGCCTCCAAAACATTGATTAAACAATCTGCGACGCCGCATACAAACACCGCATCGCGTCTGAATCAGTCCGCTGCGCTAATTGTTATTTGTATTTTTGCACAAGACTGATATTGCTTTAGGCCTTGGCTGCTATAGATTTCAGTGGAGTCGACTATAGGAACGAGATGGGTGACCCTTGTGACATCTCTCTACACATGAGTTTTGGGCCGACCGTCAGATCAAGCTTTTGGTACGATAACGTCGTCTGTCTGTCAGCCTGTCGTCTGTAAGGCATGCATTGTGGCTAAACGGTACGCCGTAAAGGGTCGGCGATGGTACCGTTGGATAGAGCGATGAAGAGTTTCTACAGGCTGTCAATAGTAACCGTGTATATCTGCAGCGGTTTGGCCGCAATTTTAAATGTAACGTATCTGCCTGCAGCCATCACTCACGTGCGCCGAATTGCCTGTCGTATTCTGGCGTTGATTGTTGCGTTCGGTATAGCAGTGTCGCTGTCATCATAGTGTGCGTGGGATTGTACTCACTCTAGGAAATCGCTTTCTTTGCGCGACCAGAAGTCGGAAGCTGGCTTTCGGATATAGGCGATACGGTTGACCCATCCTGAAGGCGGCTGGGTTTTTTCGTTGATTACATGTAGGTTTTCAAAGTTAAAGAGCCAAGGTCGAAGTCATTATGAAGTTAAATGTAAGATGTACACAAAAAGGGAGCTCATAACTCGAACTGTTTGACGAATTTTGATAGAATAACGCACGTATGAACACAAGTCAGCGTAAAATTTAATCTGAATTTTCATCTACATAGGCCTAATATTGTCAAAAGCACTCGGCGGGAAACTGATGGCGATTAAACGTTTAATTAACTACGCGATTCTGTCACATCACCTGTTCTATGCCGATCCAGATCTGCGCCTATGGAGGGAGACAAAGAACTTTCAGGAGTTCAGCTGCTTGACATGAGAAGAGGAAACAGACAAGAGGGGGGAATTCGAGAGGAGATCGGAACTCGGAAGATCGTGACAGAGCATTAGTCCGACTGACTGACTGCTATAGTTCCCCACGGCGATAAGCCAGTCGTCAGCGGCTGAAATATTTTAATTAAAACCGGCCATTTTCTTAATGAAAGCCCGTCGGTCGTTCGGTTCGTTTGACGAGGATTAGTCTTCAGCGCAGTTGATTGGTTTCTGGTTCACGACTTGTTCATTCATAGCATCCTTTCCTTTATATTACCTCATCTCTGTCGGTCGTTAATTTACAATATTAGGCTGCCGCAGTATATCAGAGAAATGCACATGGAAATATTTTTTCGTACCTAACCAAAATATATACTTCTTTTTGGTTGTATTTTTGTGCTTTTTTCGCCTGGGTATTTTGTTCCGATATGTTTTTCTCTGTATTATTTTTCTCACTCTCGTATTCATCTACCTGGTCTACGAGTATATTATCGGAGTACTTAGAAATGATCCAGAGAACACTGGGCTATAATCAAAGCCAGGATATCGTCGGCTTCAGTTCATAATTTCAAACACACTGCTGGCGGTCTGCACGATGTTAAGTGGAGTGGATGTTGACGTTGAAGAACTGAACATCGCGGGAAACAGTTCGTGACCAAATGGAACGAGAACGTCCTCGCACTCGCAGTGCTTTTCGTGTTCTTGGCAGCTGCTTGTTCGTTGCAGATAACTATACACAAGGATTCGGTAAATCGGCAGTGATCTTCTTCACGTGGTCTTCTGGCCAGACAGCCGAATTAGATACAGAGGCAGCAGCAGCTGAGCATCACAGCCAATGGCATTTCGGAGTTTTGACGTCTGCGTTTCTCATTATGGCGAGTGCATGACGATATGCAAGTGATTTTTCTGGCGCACTACATGTCAAACGGGTTCATCCAATCGAAGATTCAATAAGTTTTAGAAATTCATCAAAATACAACCTTTACGTGCAATGTTATAAAAATCAATTAATACATATTGTGTTCTGATGAATTCATATTAACTTATCAGTTACCGTTTCAGCCTGTCATTTTATTCAAAGACGATCAGAGATTTGTTCGTTAATGTCCATGCAGGCATCGCAACAGTACAAGAAGACTTCAGCTACGGGATTAACGGGAAGGTAATTTGAGATCGCCTGTCGCCCCTATAGCTGACAGTAGCATATGATGCTGAAACTTACGCAGTCAGTCAGTGAGCGCGCGTCGAATTCTTAGTTACTGCGCGGCATTTGAGTTGATTGGCGAGGTCCTATTGATGACGTCCTGCAGCCGCGACCGTGCCATACGCTCAGATTCAGTCAGTCGGTTTATCAGCTACTTGCACCGACATCCGCTCCGCCGCCAACTTGTCGACGCTAAAACGCAGCGACCACCACCCCTCTCCCTCCCTGGAACTACCCCCCTATCTCCCGGCCGCTCGGCCTCATACCGGCGGCGACGTGGCGATCTCGATGCCACGGTTGGTCGGCTCGCAGAGATGCCGAGCTCTGCTGCTGCGGCTGCGGCTGAGGGATGAGGATGAGGAGGCAAGAATGATGCGACGTGATGCTAAGCCGCGCGACGGTGGATATAATAATATGCAAGGAGCGGACTGGCGGCGGGCGGATGGGGATCGGG
>Ga0209367_1010814_pt1 | contig 12177 bp, 10 predicted proteins | sample WorMetLIZISLAND2_FD_187412 | JGI IMG/M metagenome (GOLD analysis project Ga0209367, IMG submission 187412) | Marine gutless worms symbiont microbial communities from Max Planck institute for Marine Microbiology, Germany - Olavius geniculatus... ... | reverse complement strand
CTTGCAAATGACGGCAGTGAGAATCGAACCGCAACCTGAAAGTTACGAGTCGACACCAACCACTAGACACTTGCACCTACACAGGCAGGTAGGTGTGAACAACTTGCCTAAGGCTGTTACTTAGTATTGCATTGGCTGGGCACTGAACCGTGGACCTTTCGGTCTCGTATCCAACGCCCTAACCACTGAGCCACCAAGCCACCGTTACTATTACCATTACTATTCGTCATCGGGCCTTCATTCTGTGGCTAGAAGTTTCCCATTAAAAGTGCATACGAAGTGTAAAAAATTGGATAAAATTGGGGCAAAATAAGGGAAACAATCATCGGATTTTTTTACCCCAAACAAACTCGACTTTACTTTTTGGGCCCCAAATCACTGTGCAAAATTTCATCAAAATCGAATCAAAATTGCGGCCATAGGATTAATAGCAGACAGAGTGACAGAGTGACAAATGACAGAGGTGGTTTCATAGTCTGCGCCTTGCTAATCTGTAGCAATGGAACTGATAAAAATTATTATTTTGCGCCATGTTACGAACTGAAGGCCATAAAGTTAAAAGTCTCGACCATCAACATTTTAAACAAGAAAAAACATCGTTGCCGAGTGACTGTCGACAGAATATGCGGCTGTCCGTCGTGTTGTCGAGTGTATCCAGCGTTGACAATTACATCAAACAATCACTTGTTCGGGCCAGTTTGCACTTTGTAGCCCTGCGCTTTATCTGTTGCCCGCGAGTAACCACGTTACACGTTGGCTACACCACGCATATATGCAGCAATTTCTTGAGTTTTGTTGATTTTCGCTGACCTTGATGTTATAATTTACCTACAAATTGGCTCACCAACTAATCAGGTACAGCCGTTTTACGCAAAATTTGCTTTAGTTTTTGTTTATGCTACATTTTATGTTCGGTGTCCGTAGAAGACAAACGAAGAGACAAAAAATAGACCGAAAACAGGCAAGCAAAACGCGTACTGCGGCCTATACGACGGCCACATGCGAAATACGTGTAATTTAGAAATAAAATGTTATCAAAGTTACCTGATGAATTGGCACATAACAATAAAAGCAATCAGAGCGAGTGAACCAACGACTGTCGATATGATGATTGTTGTCGTAAAGTCTACAAAAAAAAACCGTCATCACCATCGTCATTATTATCAACACTGCACGATACTTCACTGTGACTCAAAACCTACCTCACCCGTAACTTAGCCATATTACAATAAGTGTGATAGATTTTTATCCAGTAACTAAGAGCGACTTCGGCTTACTATAGTGCTTTTATAATTTTCCAAACATCACAGGCTGCGCGGTAGTGCAGCACTGTTGTAAGGGTGACCAGCCGTTTCAATGGAAAACTCCAAAATTTGACCCCTCGTATTTCCCAAACCTCTTAATTTTTCCACACAAAATTTGCACAGATAACTACGTCCAGCATATCTCCTGATGTGCAAAATTTGGTGAAAATCCGTTTACGGGGGGCTTCCCCACGCATAGGTGAAATATAACATAATATAATAGAGATTTTAAAATTATAATCACACCAACTTTGCAGCACATACAATGTACACCTACCATGTCCACAAGTTACTTCGCACCGCATAAAGTATGCGCGACACGTTTCAACCCCAAACCCTGTCAACGTAGGCCTGTGTCACTGTCATCCTGTTATGTCTGGCGGAGTGAAACGGATTCACACTGTGATGGACTTGCCTTGTATCGGTGGAGGGCACAGCTCGCCAACAAATCCACACTCCGGAACATCTGCTGGCGGTTCGTCGTAAAGGCCCCAAGTCAGTGGTTCATTTATCGTCACCATCTACAATCAATGCCGGTTTGTTAAACAAAATTATTTGTTAGATTATGACGAGTGCTGCAGTTGTTTAAGCACAGAACACTGTAAAAGGTCGAGTATAACGACTGATTTAACACGATTTTTAAACAAGAGTAAGGCTTATATTGAAATGAGCAGCGTCATAGATTAGAAAAGTTAAAGCAAAGTAAGTTGCAATTAGTTGACAGAAAAGATATGGGTGCTCAAAATTTCAACTTGCTCCTTAAATTTTTACAGTAAGATATTTTAGCCCCAAATTTTGCATTTCTGAAAGCAGTTTTAAAACCTATGATTGCCCATTACAATGCCTTAAAATAATAAGTACCAAAGCACAGCTAAATGAACAAACAGTCTGTATAGCACGTGCGACTATGTCATTTTAATTCATTTATTTAGAACCACATTTGCGTTAACAAATTGCGCTAAAAGATAAAAAGGTAACCACTGTGTAAGTGACTGACTTACGAAAAACCCACAAATGCAATACACCAGTGCAATGAAAAAAATCATTTTACTACAGCTTCATCGCGATTTTAACGCGGCGCACCAACTGACTCACTGGAAAAATTATGACTGACCTGACCGGGAGCTTGAGTCAGATCGATGACCAGCCCTGCATAGTACGCGTCTAATCCTTCCGTGTAGCCCCAGATGGTGAAACTCTGTTCTCGATAGGCTTGGTTGTTTATCAGTATATTTCCACTGGCACCTGCATAGCACATTATCTCTGTATATTGCCCAAAAATTACACAACAGTGGGTCACGGATAACGTTGTGTGGACCTAGAAATACAGAAAACTTCAATTTAAGTTGCATAGGCCTACTGCTTCAGCGTCATTAGGTTACCAGAATCATCATCATCATTGTTATACGGTTATCATAAACCGTTGGCTCAGCGTCGGTTAAAGTGTGCCGCTTTCCTGTTTCATTCGGTTATATCTTGTGCAAAATAAGCTCTGCAAGGTCCTTACTAAACTAAGGACCTTGCAAAGCGAATGTTCGCAAAACTGGACGGCGTTTGCCATCACTGCTAAACCTATATTAACAAGAACTAATGCAAAGAAGACATTCATAATCCTGCTTTATATAATTTTGCTGTTTTTGTCATTTCATTGTTTATTTGCCGGCTTCAATTTGGTCAATTTCGTTCAGTGTGTGTTAGATTTGTTCTGCTGTCACAACTGCTTAGACCCGGAACTGCTGATAACGGCTGTCTACTTGTCTGTCTCAATCTTGCTCTAGGTCTTGAGTTTTGTCACTTTGATCTCAGTCTCAAACAGCGTGTCTTGCGGTTTTGAGATCTAATTTACATCGCCGACAAATACGCAAACTAAAGAGCACTTACTCGTTAGAGAGTATATCTGCGCTGAGAATTGTGCTTTATTTTTGACTGTCCACATGAATCACAGTAATAAATAAAAACATCCTTAAAATGTGTTGCACTTGGATTCAAATCATGATCAGAATGCGGATGCAGACCGCTGTCAAGATCTTACTAATTGGTCGCTAGGCCACGTTTTCCAATAACCATCGTTCAATTTCGTAATACATTTATAACTTTTCAAAACAAATTGCAGACACGCTTAACACAAAGACAAAAACTTTGTGTTTTTGTCACAAATAAAAAGTTTAGTGATTGATGTAGAAGACGAAACTGTGCTGTTATTATCCTACTTTGTTGGTAAATATTTTATTGTTTAAACTCGTTTGAAGTTTTTTTTCTTCAAACGCGCCAACTGCACTTTACACAAAAATAGTTGCGTGTCTCGATGACGTAGTATACGGTCATCTAGCCGTCAGAAGATTTTTTTGTGGATAATCTCTGGTGTCGACTACTATAATCAACATCTGCATTGTTGCAGGTGCTTGAAATTGGAATCGAAAAACAGCAGACATCGCCAAGATGCGTGTGATGGCAACAGCGACTTTAAGGCTGTGTCCAAGTTCCGAATACTCAAGTATTCAAATAATCGCCGAAGTAATCAAGTTAACCTACTCCGTTTTTTTACCAAAATGTAACTTTTGGTGCTTGTTGATGCATCGAGTGTCACCAATTTGTTGATATAAATTTGTTACTTATTTGACAGTTTATGTAAAATATTTTTGAAATATTTCCGTGGACCGGTTAGCCTATATACGTGTTATTAGTTGGCGCAAGCTGTTGTTGACATTTTAACCTCAAGTAGTAGCTAAAAGAGTGAATAAAAGTTTGTTCCTTTGTCGCTTTACACAGAATACGTTAACTTTGTAGTGTTATAAACTTACGTTTAAAATTTAAAATTGCTAAGCTTTTAGCTTTTTTCTAATGCTTTTTTGATATAGCCAACTCAGTGGACGTTCTTGGCAGTATGCTTACTGCCAGACGCCAGTATGAATAAAACTGAATTGTTTGGTACATCTCACGTATTATTTAATCCGTCGATATCTTGGTCGCAGCTGAAAACTCTGTTTTACCTCTCAAATAGCTAGACGACTGGCGTTGTAACAACAGCTTGCCATCTTATACTCTGTGACAAAAGTCATAGGTGAATGACGCTATAGGGGTCCAGTGCCAGCTGATTCCGTGACAACGTCGCTAGGCTACAGGGATCTTCTACGGACGTTGCTTTCAATGCTTTCAGTCCAAAGTCAGCAGGGGCTCCGCACCAACATACAAGTATAAGCTCGCTCTTTGAGGGCTGACGTTCTTTTTATCACCATCGCTTATGTCCCAACAAACAAAAAAGTAAGTATAAGCAGCAGGCCTAGACGGCAAGGCAACGACAAAAAAAGTTCAAATGACATTAAAAATTTAAATGTCGAAAATTTGGTCTTAAAATAGCAATATACTGCATGTTCACGTTGAAACTTATGTATATCATTTTGTGGAGAAAAATTCTTTATACTTTCACTTTCGTATCAAAACTGCATATACACATGGTCACTGGTTCGATCAGTCAGATACGACTCTGAAATACTATAACATTAGTTGGAACTAATCATGTACTTTCTTGCGAATAATGCAGCCGTTTGTGTGCGAATACGATCTATTTCGAATATATACAATACACTACAAAATGGTTAAAAACGTCCTGCCAAGTAAGTAGCCTAACCAAGTACGCTCTTGTTTTATGGTCTACAGATTGAAGTGGAGTCGCCAAATACAAACCACGAAATCGATGGCCGGCGGACTTCTTTAGAATGACTCTGCCGTCTCGGTAGTCGGTGAAGCCTTCAGACAGCATTTCGTGGACTATGCGCAGGTATAAATAAACGGCATCGTGCAAGTAACGTGTCCATGTCCCAGGTATCTACAGCGTCAAACAAATTTATTAGGTCTACAGAGTGTCGGCATACATGTAAGCTGCTATGCAGATGTTGTGGCAAAGGCGCCCGTCCGTTGGTTGTCTGTAAATATGTCACGCTGTTGTATCGTGTCAGAACAAGATAACCAAGGATCATAAAATGTATTTACCGTTTGCTCCATAAAAGACTTTACTATTAGGACTTAAAGGTGTTCCCGAAATTCGAACGAAGTCAACGCGATTGACGGCATTAAATGACAAGAGTAGAAAAATTGGCGATTTTCAAGTAATAAGTTGCCATAATGTCAGAAACGGTGCTAGGTATAAAATAGGGTCAAAGTTGCAATCGAGAAACTAATAGGAAGTCACGTATGCGCTTTTTATTGGTCTCAAAATGAACTGTTTTTAGACGGCCTAGAAAAAATTGTACCGCATTCTACGGCAAAAATTATGCGTTTTTTGGTGCTTGCCATAAAAATAAACAAATAATTTGAGCAAAGCTCACGTGACGCGCGATAGCAGCGATCCTGCCACCTGAGCAATCGTGTACAACATGCAATAAAATAATAATGTGTTATGAAGGAGTACCTAAATTTGAGGCTTTCGTACGGAAGACTCCTTGAATTTAAAAAGTTGAAATTTAAACTGTTAAAAATAGACGTTTTATGCTAAAAAAAATTCATAGGCCTGCGCAGAGTGTCCAGGTTTATCTCCAGCCATTTTGGCGCAATTCACTCTTGAAATGGGCGCCGCAGCCGAAAATTGCAAAAAAACACTAAAATTAACTATCATTAAAGGTTCAAAGTCATTCAAGGTCATTTAAGGTCATTGATGTTGACATCATTCAAAAGCTCGTCACTAGTGCCTGTTATGATAAACAGCATGTCTGCAGTGCATATCTGCAACTGTATTTACGCTAGTCGAGCTAATAGCGATAACATAACTACTTTTTAGGTGTACAACTCTTTGACCTGAGCAGGTTTCCTTAAACCTAGAGGGTCGAGACATGAATTGCTAAAATCTGAGTTTAATGCCAAAAATTTCATTCCCAGGCTGTCTTAGTCTATCTACAGCCATTTCGTTGCAATTCACTCTTAAAATGTGCGCTTCAGCCAAAAAGTGCGAAAAATTTACTAAAAGCCCTTGTTGGGAGTTTAAGGTCATTCAAGGTCATCGATGTTAATAAATCTAAATCAGTGCTTGTTATGACAACCAGCGTGTATGTACCTATCTGCAATCGTTTTCACGCTACACGAGCCAATAGCAGTAAAATAACCACTTTTTATGGCGGTACTCCTCTTTGACGCTTGCGTGGGCAGGCCTCATTGATCTTAAGGAATCGGGACTTGGACTGCTAAAATCTACGTTTAATGCTGAAAATTTAATATGCAGGTTGTCTGGGCCTATCTCTAGCCATTTCGGCGCAATTCACTTTTAAAATGTGTGTTGTAGCCTGAAATCACGAAAAATTTTCAAAAATTCTTAATTTTTGAGGTTTAAGGTCGTTCAAGGTCATCAATGCTAATAAAACTAAAAAGCTCGTGATCAGTGCTTCTTATGATAAGCAACATGTATGTATCTATCTACAACCGTTTTTTACACTAGGAAAACCAATAGCGACAAAATAACGTTTTAAGGGGGTACCCCTCTTTGACGCCCTCGTTCGAGAGGAACCCCTTCATCTAAGGTCACGAAATTATGTCACGATAAACTAGAATCCGTGCGGCAGAGCACAGTAAAGATTTCGTGATTCTAGCTTGCACTGTTTCGATACAATACTGCAGTGGGGAGGACAGACGGACGGACAGACGCCCAGGCCATGGCAATCAGCGGCAAAGACGCAGCACAAACACTCTACGTTTGGGTAATTTAAGTTCATGGTGATATTTCTGAGGTAAAAAGCATCAAACGAGTACGCGTGGACTCCAGTTTATACTTTTTATGTAGATCGTTGCGGAGGTTAGAAAAAAATACTTCAAACAATGATTCGATTACGTGTATTTGTTTTTAAGCAGACGTTTTGACAAGAAAAACATCATGTATATAACCCCAAATAAAAAGCTAAATTTTTGTCAGTTGTAGAATGATCAACGAAATGCATGCAGCTGACGCCATGTTTTCTAAGTTTTTTTGTTTAAAATTTTGTACCGTGGCTTTTATACTAATTTTTTTAAACTTAGAAAAAGTGGCATAGGCCTACCGTACGTGTATAAGATTAAGCTTACAACAAACTCGACAAATATATAGAAACGCACCATATTAGGCGTGGGATTGTACCAGGGCGGTCCTTCATTTGCTTCTTTCACTTTTGACATGAATTTGTCATCCTCTGCTCCAGTAATGTCGAGCACTGTTATCTGTCATAACAACGTTACATGTACAAATACGAACAGTGAAGGTCATACCACTGTTTCGTCATTCGTCAGCAATTATCGTCATGTTTAATTTCGCGGTTTCGATGTTTTCAGTATTAACACTGTCAAGTTACTATTGTTTGCAAGCTAATAAACGTAAAAAACGTAAAACGTAAAGTTACGGTCCATAGGGCGGCACTGATCTCCGTTTTCTAAGGCCCTCAGCCAGACACCAGATTTTACACTGTGAGACCACGGATACGGGGCCAGTGTATCGCGCGGTGTGCCTGTTTGCCTCAATGTCCAACAAACTAATAGCGTTAACTTTAAAGCAGTAACCGAGAAAGCAATAGTGATAACCAATACAAAGACATAAAACAGTCTTTCCGAGATCCGCAAAGCTCGCAAACGACAGTTTTGTGGACAAATTCGCTAAACTGTTTCGTTATCTATGTTACGTATGCAGTATGCACCAAACTAGCTTTTGACCGGGCCCCTTTGTGGGCAAGCTCTCGGCACTCTCGAACTCTTTTATTAACTCGTTTTATTTTTTTCCTCAATATCATTTAAACTACATACCGGTATTCGATCTTTTGACGATTATGTCTTATGCAACAATTCTACAAAATTGATTCATGAACGTATGTAGCAAGTATAATACCTGCTTGACGGCACCGAATGCTTTTTTGCGCTTCTCCATGTCAATGCCGCCACCGAGCAAAGTGTTGTACCAATCCCACGGGTAGTCAGTGAGAGGTTTTCGAGCCGGCCAGAATGTGAAGAAAGCGTAGTCGCCGTTGGTCATGTTACGATCCTGAGCTCGGAACAGAAAGCGCGCCATGACTGAGAATACCGAGTGGCAGTACACGACCACTGTGCCACACATTGAAACAGAATTCTCAAACTTAGTGTCAAATTACATAAGTAGACCTATCTCTCATATGGTATTTAGTTGCGTTTGTGTTCCGTTGCTTTAAAATATCGAAGCGTCTGGAACACATAGTTTTAGTTCAAAAAAGGTAACACAACAACAGCAAAAAACCTCGTGCACGAGCTTGCACTTGATCTAGAATATCGTCGAGTTCTTCGGGTGTCGGATCTGGTTCAAATCTGAGCCAGGAGAATGTGTAGTTTTCGTTGTTGCCGAAAATGTCGTCGAACGGTTTGGCGCTGTACCAGCAAATGCGCTCGGTGTCATCGTCGGCCAGCAGCACAATGTGTTTCCAGCCGTACATGTCGGCGACCACCTGGAACGCCGTCGAGAAGCCGGTGAACGACCCGCCGATACGCACCATCGTATCGTACGTAAGCGTGTCCTGCAGTGTACTCTGTTCGCATCCTTCCGGGAAGAATGCGCGATGGAAGTACGATACGATGTATCCGGTAATTATACACACTGCACGCAGCAATGCACCACTTTGCACGAATAACGAACATAATAAAGTTATTATTTAATGACATATTTTTTCCTTCTTTGTCATCGTTGACTGTAGTTTTCGAAAACAGCGTTCCGTTAACATAGAGTGCACGGAACTGTGTCACCTCTAAAAAATCGCTTTCTGTTCGTGATTGGAAGTCGGACGCTGGGCTTCGAACGTAGGCGGTACGGTCATCTTTTTTTAGCTACAGCTGGGCAATTTGTTGTATGGTGCTGTCGTAATGACCTTGTTATAGTAAAATGTATTATCAAAATAATGCGTGCCAGAAATAGTACAATATATTTAAATTTGTGAAAAACATTCAGATAAAAATGCAGGCTTCCGCTTTTATTCTGACATCTTATAAACAGTGATAAAACACATAAGCCTATACAAAAATTCTATGGCACATGTATATAAACGGTACTGATAGTTAAACGTAGGAGTATTAAAATCGAGGCTTTAATCATGTATGATGTTAATCGTAAGCCACATCTCACCTCTACTGCAGATCGGTCCAAAAAGAACATCAATATCGTGAATCCGCAGCATTTCCAACGTTACAGCCGTTCCGTTCTTGGCAGTACAGTCCATCTTCAAGTAGACAATGCTTCACCATAAAAACACCGCCATTATTGTGTCATCATCATCTTCAGCATCGGGAACCTCTTAAGAAATTTGGCCTTCTCAAGCCGCGCAATCACAACTACGTGAGTGCGGCAAACAACAGTTAACTACACAAATCATGTTTCGGATGTTTGAACTCAGTAGAAATCTGTAAAAATTGTCTTCAAGTAGCTAAACAAAATGCATGCCGATGTCACTGCACTATTGCAGTTTTTTGAGCAGTTAAGTAAAAGTCAAGTGATTAGCAATTAAACCTATCTGAAATGATATATAATAAATAAGACGAGTAAACAGACAAATACAGATGTTGCAAATTTTGTCAAGTGAGAAAAAAAAACTTTTTATTTATTTTTATTTAATTTTGATGCCGGTGGGCTGTTGCTACACATGGGCCACCTGCACGCTTCTACGTTTATTACATCATGAATTATGTTGGCACTTCTCAACTTTCGTGTCAACGAAGTGCCTGTAGAGCGCTAATCTAATGAAAAAAGTCACAATAAAATTATCAAAAATATCGTTCAAACCGATACTCTTGTACTAGGCTGCTACAAAAGCAGCAGAATCTCGGCAGCAACTGTACCTGTAATTAAAACCTGGAAGAAGGCCATCTCTTTGAGCTGATTCGATACCAACATTAATAGCTCCGGCTCTTTCCGCCTTATTATACTGCCAGAGGTAGCCCATGTAAATGGTCTTGTCAGCGACCGATGAGTCAGCTAGCCTGGTGACGAGCATGATTTGTGCAATTACCTGCCATAGAAGGCATAGCGCCGCGCTGCATCCACGACCCATGTTTCGTAACTACTGTCGAGAGATGTCGGCGTCCAGTTAATATAGTCCTAGTCTGTAGGCGAGCACAGCGCTGGTAGTTTGCTGTACTGCCAGATCACGCAACATGATTGACAGCCGGTCGGTTGTACGTTTGCACAGCCTACCAGTACAGTATAACGTGGCAGGGCACGCTCTGTCTTTGTTATAGACTACTTTAACTAGATGTTGTGCGCGGTGTCGCCCACGTTTTTGTCTCGCGCCTCTGTACTGTAGGCAACAGCCGTAAGCTTTTTCGGCTGCAGCGACGTCCTATACGCGACTTACCGCTAATGGCGGCTTGGTAGTCTGTTGGGTGGTTATGAATTCTCGGATGCTACATTCTGCATTTAAGCTATTTTGCTGATTAGCTGTTCTGTAACATTATATGAAAAGTCGTATGCAAACTATGGCGAATGGCGTATGCATCATAGATGTAAAAAACGTTCCAGGAAAAATGAAAAAGAAAAAAATGAAAAAAACTTTAAAAAACGTTAAAAAACGTGGCAAGAATAAAAAAAACGTTTAAAAACGTTGAATAAAAAACGTTGGCCATAGTGTGTTCAACTTCTTGCCTAATGTTCAATGCTGTAAGTGCAGTATACCTGGAATTAGTGTTTAGATAGAGAGAACTTCATTTAATTTCAATTCAGCTGTGTGGTCATAAGACAATAGCATTAAACTAACTAAATATACCAGTTAAAAACATTTTATTCAGTATATTTGGACTAACTAAGTAAACTACATCACTATGACTTATTAGTTCGTTTCTGTGGTCCCAAAAGTGCTTCACAAAGCTTTTGATGGGATTTCAATGCACGTTTAAAAAAAAATTTTTTTTAACATTGAGCAAAATAAAAAACGTTAAAAAAACGTAAAAAACGTGGCAAGAATAAAAAAAGTAAAAAAAACGTTTTTTTACATCTATGGTATGCATGTAAACTTTATTGCGGCTTTTGTGTGTAGTGTGAGATGGTCTGGTTTAGATTTCTGTGTCAAAATAATCATGAGAAAGAGAAAGAACATTTTTGGCAACTGAATATCGTACAATCAGACGAACTAAGTGTATAACAAAGGGTTTTTTTTCACGGACTGTCAGCCAGAGCCGGACACCGGATTCAAACACGTGCAGCAACGTTTTAAGTAGCCATGACTGTGTTGTGTCGTCTAACTTACTTTTTACGGCGCACCGGATGAAAATCTACGGCGGCTTACAGCTTAGGTCTATGAACGCTATTTACGGCAGCGGCTAGTGGGTCTAAAACAGTATAGCCAGAAAGGCTGAACTGAGTGGGGGTAATTGTAAATGTAAGAAGGGAAACTACTAGAGCGGCAAGACATCCGCTGTTTTTGGCTACAAAGTTACTCTGGCAGAAGATAATCTGGAGAGAGTAACGTGCGTCAGAACTGTCAGCTTCAGCTTGTATTAATCCGCAGCAACCTGGCATAGTGCAGCTCGGCATGGCCTGGAGCAGAATCCGAGCTCTGTTGCTATGCGGCCGTATTACACTTCTCGCCAGTCCGTCTGTCCGTATGCTCCACACAGTTTCCTGTATCCAAGACAACAAGAAATTTGAGCAAAGCTCACGAGACGCGCGAAAGCCTATAGCATTTCCAGTTCAGTAGTTATAGTTTCGAAAATCGCATATCACCTGGATTCGGCCCATCGGGACCATAATACACATCGGCCATAGGCGCGTGTGGCGTTGGCAACGGTGGCGCCTCCTTGTGAATGATATAGACTTGCGCAGCCCGATATCGCGAAAAAAATCAGTAAAACCCCCTATTTTGGCGTTCAAGGTCATCCAAGGTCATTGAATTCGGTGGCAATCGAAAGCCAGTAT
>Ga0209367_1010812_pt1 | contig 12178 bp, 5 predicted proteins | sample WorMetLIZISLAND2_FD_187412 | JGI IMG/M metagenome (GOLD analysis project Ga0209367, IMG submission 187412) | Marine gutless worms symbiont microbial communities from Max Planck institute for Marine Microbiology, Germany - Olavius geniculatus... ... | reverse complement strand
GAAGAACAGGTGTCAAGACTCTCACAACAGACTCAGAAACGTTTGATTTGAAACCCGACCACGAGCTACATACAGTCCAACTGACACTCCACGCTCTTGCTTTGCGGGTGATAGCCCACCTTATCCTTACTTAACTTAATTACTGCCATCAGTTGTCGATCGCGACTTACTGATGAGCACTAGAAGCTGTTTATTGTGTCCTATTCAAACTGTTCAATTCTCTAAGGCGAGAAATATAATCCTCGAGATGGGGATTTTTCTCCAGTCTTGATTCTCATGAGTCTCGTTAATATCTGTACTTAATTCCATGGCGACATCTAGATTTACTAAATCACTGCATCAGCAAGCAACTAAACATAACATTACCAGGGGCGGATTCACGAATTTTATTAAGAGAGGGCCGGCAGTCTGGCAGTGGAGCCTCCTGGCCCCGTGGTTTCCTGGGGCAGAGTGTCTAGTCAGAAAAAGCTTCCAGCCTTTTGTCACTTGACAAACAAAGGGCAGCCGTTAGTTGTATGGGCGTCATAGTGGTAAAAAATTTTTACCACTATGTATGGGTGTCACTGCCTATGGGTAGCATTTCTTATTTGGACAACAACTCCACTTAGTCTTATAGCACGCGTGGCGAGCAAAAAAATGAGACCACTTTGCTGTCTTTGTTCTACAGAGTCTCACATAGGGAGGGGGGACTTTTGTTAACTTGAGGTGGAAAATGTGTGGCATGCAAAACCTAGACGCACTGTTGAAGTTGACTACCTCAGCGACGAAGGAAAAGAGAAGCGCAGCCAGCTGGGCCCCGTCTTCAATGCACCTGTGATTGCAGAATGAGTAGAAAAAAGTATTGCCTGTAAAAGTATTGGTATTGGTATTGTCAATGCTTTTCTGCAACAGTATCGGTATTGGTATTGGCAATAGTTTTTGGCCAAAGTATTAATATTGGTATTGCCAATACTTTTCACAAGTATTGTTAACAACCCTGGTTACAGCCTTTCTTTCTGTATCATTTTCTTGTCTATGTTCAGCTTGACACCTTCTCTACAACTGTGTTTTATTTCCTGAGTGAAACGCCTGGCATGGATTTGCAGTGTAGAGATCTGGAGCCAATGCTATTCATGATATTAGTCTGTAGGTGACTCACGGTGATTCCTTACAATACTGCTGTATATATTATATATTGCTTGATTGGCAAGATAAAGGATTTGAAATCGTTTCACTTTACACTACTTCCTGTGGTTATTTATTAATCCGTCAATCATTTCATATTCATATGCTGTGACTGCAGTGACATGCACATGATTGTGTGGGTTGAAGACTTTCATTTTTAAAATCCGTACGTGTGAACATGTACAATATTTTTATTATTTTATAAAGGTATTAGCATTTAGCAGGTTAGACAACGCAGTATTTGCTCACTCATAAAATTAGCATCGATTTCGTGTCGTAAATACAAGCAAATTGTGGAATTGCCCATCCCTACACCGGATTGACCAGATATCGAAGTCGAATTCATTTCAAGTTTGACAGCGGAGGTGCGTTTCGCACTTTTTTCTCTGAGAATATCAGATATTCTCACTTAGAAGCGCGTTTCGCACTTTCTACTTCTCTGAGATTTTCTGAGAAATTGTGAGCAAGATTTTCCTTTGCTACGTTATGCTAGCTTTGCCCACTTGCTTGAGTTACGTCATCCAAATAGATAAAATTGGCTAGCGTAGAATTCTATGTTAGAATTTTCAGAGAATTCTTACTTGCGCGTTTCACACTTTTCATGAGAACTAGTGAGAACAACTGAGCCGTAGAAGTGAGATTCTCAGAGAAAAAAGTGCGAAACGCGCCTCGGGTGTCGTTTTGTAGTTGTATTTTTGTCAATTCTAGTTTTTATCGCAAACGCAATAGTTTTTATGACTGATTCGAACGCACATTTCAACGAGTAATTCATACGCCTTGTTTCTATCAGGTTACGTGGAACTTGCGGGTGTCAGTACTTTGCGTCTGGTGCGTCTGCGTCTACTGCGTCTAGGCCAACGGGTACTTTGCGTCTAAAAAGTGCGTCTGGTAGACGCATATTACCCGTTTTACCTGAAATGACGTCACAGCCTGCTGAATGACAGCCTATTGGCTTAGCCCGGTGCTGTATACTGTTTATATTCCAAGACTGACTTCATTAGGTTGCTGTGCAATATCTTAGTTATTTTATTTTTGCCTGATATTTTAAAGTCAGATTAATAAGCCAGCAAGGTAGTGGTGCTGTATGGGCAGTTGTAAGTGCCGTCGTGGCCTTTCTGACACATGTTTTATGTTCACATACTGTTTTTTTTCTGTATTTTCTTACATTGTCTTGTTTTGTGTTTTCTGAAATTGTGAATAAATTTTTGATTATATAGTTTAGATTTGTTACCTCTTGTTACTGAAGTCTTATTGAAGTGTAATGAAGGTGCAACTTTATTGTCATAAATATCATTCACAATCTTAAGAACCTCAATCATGTCATCACGTAATCTTCTGTATTTTGGTGTATGCAACTTTAAAGATAAGGATGCAGTATAAAATTTCCACGTGAACTGGCACTACGCGTGGTCAGGAGTCTTTAACTTGTTGAAGTTTGACCATACGCCGAAGAAGAAGTATGGGTCGGGTAAAGTGCGAGGTGCCAGACGTGTGCATCCAGTGTCACTATTCTCTGACATACCACAATACCGGCACAGTACCGCATTACCGCAAGTAGCGTGGAGCGGTGCTGTGCAGTGCAATCAGCCAAGCCATGTCGTGCTCTATTGCCGTCGATTGATGTCTGCTCTGTGTCTTGGCCACCAAGATTTGTCACTTTGATAGCTTGCATCAGTATACAACATGCGCCAGGGGTGCAGTGCAAGATGGAGAGTAATTGAACGCCGCGGTAATATGCAGGGAGGCGAGGGAAAGGGAAAGGTAAGCAAACATGCACGGGCGGGCGTTGCTTGAATTGACGGCCAGCATAGAACAAAGAAATCATCGCACAGTGCACCGCTGAAGTACCAGCGCTCCACTTTCAAGGCAAAACCATCTGCGTCTAATTTGTGATGCTTGGATTCGAATATCGAAAGGCTGAAAAACAAATACGAATTCGAACTTGAAATTTGAAGTTTGCAAATCCAAACTTCGTTCAACAGCCCTATTCTAGGTTGTTTACATCGTTGTTAATGTCGTTGTAAACGGTAAGTTTAGTGGTTTATGACAGGAAAAAGGGGTCGGTTTTGAAACATACACGAAATGAATTGGCATGCGTGGTATTTTTTTCTGAGATGTACTTGTGACGTACTACACGCATAGTGCCATTTCACATGGAAACTATACTGCACTCATACCAAGACAGCATCAGGGATGGGGTTACGTTCAAGATCAGCATCAGGGCTAAGGTTTGAGCTGGTGAGGGTTAGGGTTAGTAATGCCATTAAGCGTAAAAGTAATAGATGCACCGGAGCCACGTATGTTACGTTCAGGGCAGGTATTGTTCGGTTTTGAGTAAGGGAAAAACGATATCAACAGGTTTAGAGATAGGGATAGGGTATATACTGATGTTAAGTGTTTGATTTGGTAAGAGTTACATACGTTGCTAGACGCAGACGCACTTAGACACACCAGACATTTTACCCACACTTGATGGGGTGTGATTGCTATGGCTCAAAAATTTGTCTCGCCCCTGCTTTTGTCAGGCCACTTGTCCGGTCTTTGCTGTCAGTTAATTGTCGATAATTACATGTTCATGTGTCTGTCATCGTGTGAAACTGTTGAATGTAGGAATATCTGAAGCAAGAAGACGATGACAACAGCAGTGATGTTGGCCACGGTTTCTGTATTACTAAGTCGCTGTATGACCGACTGTTTGACTACCAGAAAGAAGGCATTCTTTTCTTGTGGAAGCTTTTCCGCAAGAAGAAAGGAGGCATACTTGGAGATGACATGGGGTAGGTTCGACTTGTCTAGCTAATGTTTTGTTATGATGACAGTGTTTATGGCACATCTCCCACTTGTCTTGGCATTTATGAATTTAACGCTTTTTGCGTGCGAGAGCTACGGTAATTCTGTTCATCTGTCTGTCTGTCTATCCATCTGTCACGCTCGGTACCATTCCAAGACCAGGTGAGATAGAAATTGGGTTTCACCATATGATAGCTTGGAGTCTCTAGTATTTTGTGACAAAATTTCATGCCACTGGGTGAAGGGCTCCCCACGAACGAGGGGGCAAATGAGGGGCACCCCCTTAAAAGGCGTTATTCTGCCGTTATTAGCTCCTCTAACGTGAAAATGGTTTCAAATAGGCACAGACATGCTGCTTATCATAACAAGCACTAGCGACGAGCTTCTTAGAAATGTCAACATCGATGACCTTTATTGACCTTTAACCCCTAAAATAGGGTGTTTTAGTGAATTTTTTGCAATTTTGGGCTGCGACACGCATTTGACGAGTGAATTGTGCCGAAATGGCTGGAGATAGACCAAGATGACCTGCATATCAAAGTTTCAGCATTGAATGTTGATTTTAGCAGTTTAAGTATGGACCCTCTAGATCCGAAGAGGCTTGCACATGCGGGTGTCAACGAGAGGTACCCTTGTTAAAAGTGGTTATTTATACTCTGTTGGCTTGTCTAGCGTGTAAATGGTTGCAGATAGGCACAGACATGCTGCTTTTCATAAGAAGCACTGATGATGAGCTTCTTAGGAATGTCAATATCGATGACCTTGAGTGTCCTTGAACCCTAAAAATATTGATTTTGAGTGATTTTTGGCTGCGAAGGAGTGAACTGCAACGGAATGGATTGATATAGATTACATGCAAACAGGAACTGCTATAGGCTCTTGTGTGTCTCATGAGCATTAGCTTGGATTTCTTGTCTTTGAGTGTCTGGAAATAGGAAGATTTGTCATGAAAATTTCGAAAGGCATGCAAAGTTGAAAAGACCGGGCGTTGGGCATAAAGTGAGAAAATGACGATCACTACTGGAACTAGTAACTGTAGAAGATTTTTCAAAAATAAAAATTGCAGCCATCATCATTTTGGTTCTAGTTAAACCTGTTCGTTGACATCCTTAAGCAAGTCCACTGTAATTTGGGAAAAGGCGGAATCACTACTCGTGTTTACTTGCCACGTGGCCGCAGCAATTTGCTATTGTGAGTATTGGCTAGGAAGTTTGTGGATACTGGATACTGGACGTAAGTCTTTTCTTCACTTTGTGGTCGCCGAGTCAGCGACCGCTATGTACATTGTGTCATTGGATCTCGTAAGAGTACAGGTTCCAAATTGGATCTAAATCTGTTGTCAAACCATTTAGCTAGTGATTTGTAGCAGGAACTGTGTATTTGGACCTAGTTCCAAAATTTATTAGATCCACAGTGTGCGACTCGATGTGGTCATCACAGAACCATTGCTACATATGAAAAATCTACCCACTATATTGTTCACTTCTGCATCATTTACAAGTAAAAGAAGAAAAATATTTACTGTGGAATGTATATTTTAATGAACAGTCTAACAAATCACCGAAAGTAACAAAAAGGCAAACTAATACTGATGCTTAGTCGAAGGTTAGCCAAAGTTCTTTTGGCAGCTAATGAATTCAGAAATTCGGCTGAGATCACAGCTAGCCATATTTTTTCAGCAGATTTTTGGCAGCAGTGAAAATTTTGGTGGATCTGGATATTTGGCGGTGGCTGGAAGTTTACACAGGTGATTGCAATTGGGAACCTAGATCCCAAAACGGGTAATGCTGCAAATCACTAGTTTAGGCATGGTGCACATGTGTGACAGATGACAGACATACGACACTGATTCGGCGCAGAAATGGATTTGTGTAATATTTTTTACAGGCTTGGAAAGACCATGCAGAACATTGGACTCTTGTGTGGTTTGGTCGATGCTGGCAAGATAAAGAATGCATTCGTCGCCATCTTGAATTTATTATTTTCGTTCATTTCAAATGGTCAAATATTCCATTTGCGGTAGCAGCCGTCTACATTTCTGCGAAATTTCATTCATCTATGTCAATTGGTGGCTGAGTTATTGCTCTGTGTGCAAAAATTCAAGATGGCGGCCGCCGCCATCTTGGATTTCATTTTTGTTTAATATTTTGGCATGCACGTATGTAGGACCTCCAACGTAATACACGTGCCAAATTTTGTGCAAATACGTGCAATAATAAACAAGTTGTGAGCGATAGATGAAATTTAAAATGCCGGCCGCTACCATCTTGAATTTATTATTTTTGGTCAAACGTCACATTTCCGGTAGCAGCCCTCTACATGGCTGCAAAATTTCATTCATCTACGTCAATCAACAGCCGAGATATTGCTGTTTGTGCAAAAATCCAAGATGGCGGCCGCCGCCATCTTGAATTTAATTTTTGTTCAATATTTTGGCATACATGCATGTAGGACCTTCAGCATAATACGCGTGCCAAATTTCGTGCAAATATGTGCAATAGTAAACGAGTTATAAGTGGCAGATGAAATTCAGAATGGCGGCAGCCGCCATCTTGAATTTATCATTTTTGTCCATTTTGGTTAAGTGGTCTATTTCCAATGGCAGCTGTCTAGATCACTGCAAAATTTCATTCGTCTACGTCAATCGGCAGCTGAGTTATTGCTGTTTGTGCAAAAATCCAAGATGGCGGCCACCTCCATCTTGGATTTAATTTTTATTTAATATTTTTCATACCTGCATGTAGGACCTCCAGGGTAATGCACATGCCAAATTTCTTGCAAATATGTTCAAAAGTAAACGAGTTATGAGCGATAGATGAAATTCAAAATGGCGGCCGCCGCCATCTTGAATTTATTATTTTTGTTCATTTTGGTCAAATGATCTATTTCCGGTGGGAGCCTTCCACATCACATAAGTTATTGATGTTTGTGCAAAAATCCAAGATGGCGGCTGGCGCTGTCTTGAATTATAATTTTGTAATGCTGGACCACCCACGAAGTCCATTTGTGCAGCTGAAGTTCCCCTTCAAATTTTGTGTTGATCGAGTGAGTACTTTTCGAGATATCGTGATAAGAAATTTCGCAAATTTGGCTTAAAATGCCTATTCAGGCCCCCAAAAATCATGTTTTGGGGAGTTTTGACCCCCAAACATTAGTTTTTATCATCAAGAGCCCCAAAAGGCCCTACCTTACGTAGAAACACACGTTTTGAGCCATAAACGGTCGTGATCGGTCTTCTGGTGTGACCTGTAGGCGTGAGCAAGAATACAAAAAAAGGATAGATAGAACACAAAAAGTAACGGAAAATGCCCTCCCAATGCAGACCTCCTTCCCGTCGTCCCACGTCAACCAAATTTTGCATGTGGGGTCGTATCTCGGATATCTTTCTTGGTTTTAAGTTCCATTAAGATCAGTTGAAAAATGTGGGAGATATTGGGGTCGAAATTTCGGCCTTCCCATACACTTGGGACATCGCTTATACAACAGCTTCTTGCTACCGCACAAGCCGTGATACAGGGTGCGGCAAAAAAGTTTTTTGCTGTTTTCTCAGCAACCATTTGGAATTTTAATTTGAAATTTTACAGTTTAATTTACTGAAATTTTCTACATTTAACTGCCAAGTAAAATGTGATTCTGTTGAAAAATGACAAAGTTATAGACTTTTTAACATAATCGTCTACCAATTTTTTAGCATTAAAAATGTTCAAGCTACTAGAAGAACAAGAAGAAGAAGATTCCGCATAGACAGCTAGGTCTGTTGCATGGGAGCTCATCCCCTTTACAGCGCTTTGAGCTGGCGAGGGCGAAGCCGGCACGATGGTTCACCTGCCTACAGGCAGTCACCCACCACAGTACTAAGCCCAATTAAGCTAGCATACAGCCCAGGTCGGCCGGATGGCTGGCTCAAGTTAACAGCCAGCGCCTTTAACCGACTGGGTCAGTATACTAGCAGCCCTGGCCACAGGGGCTACTGGTGCGCAGAACTCGCCGTTTCTTCCCTAGCGATGGGCGTGACCACCGTCAGTACTCATTTTACCATCCCAAAGAGGGTAGACGGCTGAGTTGACCTAGCTGGCAGGCTTCACACCGAGATGGTTTAACTGCCTTTCACCCATCGCAGTACTAACTGGGCCCGGCGTAGAGTAACTTCGTTTCATCAGAAACGCGTTACAAACTACGCCACGCCACCAACCTACTACACCAATGCAATAATGTCTTTGAAACAGCACAGTCAACTAATGATCAGATGCCAGAATTTCATTGTCAGTGTGAATGTTTGAAGTGTCCACAGTTCCAATCTCCAGCACAAGCCTTCAGTCACTTAATTTGAGAAGTCTTTCACAGCCTTGTCGATCGGTCCTCGTGGCAGGTTGCCCCAGATAACCTGAAGTGTTTCCTAGACTTCGACGATTGTTTTCGGCTTTGTTTTAAGCTTGCGGTAAGCCTCCAACATTGCACCTCACACGCGATAGTCTATTGAGTTTATTTCGGCAAATTTGGAGGCCACTGGTTCTTTGTGATGAAATCTGGACAGTTGGCCCACAGCTTATTCTGTGCACTGCTTGCTTTATGTGCTGGCACACCATCTTGCTAGAAGATGAACTCGGTGGGCAGCCGGCGATTGCTTTAAAAGAACGATGATTAAATCATAATTTATAAACAAAATAATATACTGTTTATCAAAACGTCACTGTGACGTCATCAGCAGTGATGTGGTAACTGGTTTTAGCAAATTAAGTAGCATTTCAGCTTAAACATTTTTTAATGCTGAAGAATCGGTAGGCGGTCATGTTAAAAAGTTTATATCTTTGTAATTTTTAAACAGAATCACATTTTACTTGGCAGTTAAATGTCAAAGGTTTTATTAAATAAAACTGTAAAATTTTACATTAAAATTCCAAGAAAGAGAAAAACAGCAAAAAGCTTTAGGAGGGCTAATTTTTGTAGGAGGGCTACTTTTTGCTGCACCTTGTAGATGGGCATTATAAATAGCAATGAATATCAATGACACTGTGTTACTATTGCACAACTTATTTTTTAGGCTATAATTGGAATTTGTTGAATGACACAAATTTGCTGATGGGCATGTAGTCTGCAGGGCACATTGCTGACTGAAAGACCAAGACCAAAAATATTGATGAGAGAGGCTGGACCGATGCATTTTAGTTGCAGAAAACTGTGTTGAGAAAGAAATGAAATATGATGATGCACATCTCTCTTGCATAACTATGTTAGTCTACATAGTTTTTGAATGTTTCTTGTACGGTGCTAATTTTAAGTGTTAATGTGACTGTGGTGTCGTGTGTTTTGTGTAACTTGAAGGGGGCCTCATCGTCGTCGTCATCAAGAGATCGGAATGTTGGACATCTGGATGAAAGTCTTAGTGAACTGCAGCTCAACGTAAGTATAATCTAATCATGGCTGCCTTTGGGGTCATCCATTTAAAGGATGTTTGCAATAATGTGGCAGAAATTGACTTTTTGTCCATTTTTGCCAGCATCCAGCCATATCCCCTCCTTTTGCGGACCGTTGCCAATCTGCTGATGATGCCTATTACTGTACAGCAGTCGTTCCACCTTGGAGGGCATCCGATTAAGGGCGAGTTGCACCAACGTGGTTCATGATCTTGGTTCAGCTGAACCTAGATCAAGAATTGAACCGAGTTCACGCTGAATTATGTTGCACCAAGTTGAATGTGAATCAGCTGATCTCATTCAGTTGAACGGCCGTGGTTATATCATGGACAACTCTGATTGGTCAACCACGCGCGGCCCGTAGGCCAACTACAGTGACGTCACAGTCACATGCGCTAATGCTAATGCTTACGAAACAGTCCAGCACTGATTGGCAGTAATTTGTTCGAATTTTAAGCTTCCCTGAAGTTATCACACAATTTTCGCATCAACAGTTGCATACTAAAGTTCCGAAAATACACATTTTGTGTTATTCATTAATTATTCTACGTCCGTTGTCAAGATATATGTTTACCATAGCTACGGCGAAGCAATGGCGCATCGGCACTCTAAAAAGCTGTTTATTTATCCATTAATTAATTTATCCAGCAAAAATGCCTCAGAAAACCGATATAGCACGAATCTATCATATCCAGATCACAAGTATAATTAAATTGGAGGTCTTATAAATGGATACAAATGAGTTTTTGTTGCTGTGGTTAGGGTTCGTTCGTACGTTTACTGTAACAACGAAACACTGCCACCAAAAATGTGATTTATTCATCTATTTGTTAATTTATCGAGCACAAAGAGAACATAAAACGAATATAGTAGAAATCTAACATATCCAGATCATCAGTATAATTGCGTTAAAATTATAATTCGATACGAGGAAGTTTTTTGGACAGGATAAGATTTGAATCGTACAACTTTTTGCAGCAATAGTATCACGGCAAATATTTATTGCCTAGTGCGCATGCGTAATCGCAAGTTGAACCGAGATTAAAATTTGATCGGTGGTCAGATGGCAGTTCAGAATTGAACGGAGATCAGCGCTTGAACCGCTTTGGTACAACGCAATTTACGGCTGAACTAAAATCAAATTCAGATTTGACCTGGGTTCAAAGTTAAACGACGTTGGTGCAACGCGCCCTAAGACGAGGTCAGAATTAGTCGTCACTGCTACTGGAGAAGGAAGGCAGAGTGCTGCAGCAACAGACTCAGACAGTTGAGTTATGTAAATTCATTGATATTACAACCTTTTTAAAAAAGATCGTTGTTGACGTTTCACCAACTGCTGCTGTCTTCTTCGGAACGACGGTCCGCCAGTTGTTGCTGTGGGTCGCTGGGCGAATGCTTGAATACGCTGATTTCTTGGGCTGTATACTGGATGCAAGGCTTGCAGGGCAGTGTTGTAACACTGTCTTTTTGTTCAAATGCGGGCATGCACTGTTTGCGCTGAAATCTCTTTCTCCCTTGTCTGCTTTTGTCTGAATTTTTGCTTACACCTTTCCTTTTACTGTGGACGTTTTTTACGGATGACCCCTTATGTAATCTTGCATTGTTTAAGCAACCGGTGAATTGCACCATTGCATTGGGTTGTCAACTTTTTATGGCACAAAATACTTAATGACGTGTATTTGACCAACAAAAATTCTAAATTTTTAACAATATTATTTGTTAATATCATTTGTTAGTGCAAAACTGATGCCAAAATTGAGTTGTACTGACAAATTGGAAGAATAATGCTAAACTGCGGAATCAAATTTTTACAGTGGCATTTCTTTGAAATACCAAATTCGACTTTTTTTGAAATTTTAAAACTTTTCTGAAGCACAGGTGGAATTGACCGGTCAGTTAAACAATGTGTGCTAACATAAGTATTAACAGCCGTAAATGTAGGTATTACTGGTGCATAGTGACAAACAGGCTGTTTTGCTACTGATGTTTGTTTTATAGTGTATAATCTTCTAGGTCCCGTGATAACAAGCTGTAGCAGCAGCATTGGAAGAGCATGCCAAATTGATACTTGGATGGGTGACTGTCTGCAGACAGCTGAACCATCTAGGTGTATAACACCAAGGTCCATTCAGCCTTTTTCCGAGGTGAGCAAATCATTTGCAGGACTGTCTGGTTGGGCCTAAGGTGGGGCATGTTCATCTTTGTTGGATGAATCATCTTTGTTGGATGTCAGGTGTGATCCCATATGGCAGGTGATGCTCTGTGGCTCTGCAGTTGGTTTTCCAGCTATACACCACCTTTAACATTTATGGCAGCCATTATGCTGTGCAGTGCACCATTTACACTGTGAACCATAAAGGGTGCCGTTTTTTTGTATGAATAACGTGGCCAAACATTGCCCAAACTTTACAATTTGGCAGTAATGTAGCCAAGTAAATTTACGACATATTTATGTTATGTTGTTATATTTATGTTATGCTCACCTCGTGTAGTTACTGTTGGTCAAGTTATTCCCTTTTTATGGTTCACCATGTAATTCAATTCTAGTTGTGACGACTTGTGTGTTGAATAGGATGATGGCCAGCAGCAGCGTCAAAAGATTGTGGCAAAGCGTCGATTAGCTGATGGCGAACATTAGTACTTATGCTCTCTGCAGCGACATCAATCAGTCAATCAATTATTTAATTTAAAAATTCAAACTTTACCATTACACAGTCAGCAAAGTTCTTCTGACATTGTGTAATGGTGATGTTTGAATTTTTAAATTGTGATTTGTGCTGTTTTATATCTACAACCACGATGTCACCCTT
>Ga0209367_1010811_pt1 | contig 12178 bp, 9 predicted proteins | sample WorMetLIZISLAND2_FD_187412 | JGI IMG/M metagenome (GOLD analysis project Ga0209367, IMG submission 187412) | Marine gutless worms symbiont microbial communities from Max Planck institute for Marine Microbiology, Germany - Olavius geniculatus... ... | reverse complement strand
TGATAGGCATATATTGCTTCTCTGGCAGCCTGCCATTGTGTTATTGTTATTGTGTTGTGTTATCTTAAGTTGGTTTGGCAAATAAATTCTCTCTCTCTCTCTCTCTCTCTCTCTCTTAATCCTTAAAACAAGTTTAAAGTATAGTGTGCAATAACTTTCCGTGTTTCAGTGTAGATGGTGAACCGTTGCAGTTTATTTACGTTTTTCTCTCTGAAATAAAACTTGATTGATTGATAATTGTGCTTAAATATTGACCAAAAGTGTTAGTAATTAAACTGCTTTTGAAACCAACAGAATAAATCGCCAAAAAAGCCCAAACTCGAACTTTTTGTTGCGTCACCTTTTTTTATTTTCATTTACGTGTATGTACTTCTGTCTGTCGACGTGTATTTTTGTGTTTCATGCAATTTAAAGTTTTTTTATTACCGGTATAGCTAATGTTTTATGTTTCTATCTATGCTTTTTATGTTTCATATATGTGCTGATTTATGCATGCGGCCTTTTGTCGTTTGACAACGCGCGGCACGTTAATACTGCGATTAATGCATAATTATAAATACCCGGTAGCCTAAAACAAATGATCGCGCGATTAACGCGATAACACATTTAACCGTCGAATGGTTAGAGAGCTGTAATTAATTGATTCATGCAGCCGACGGTCCGATGCATGGACCGAATTATTTTTGTACGTTTTAAAAGTTCCGCGCGTGTTTCTCATGCAGTGGCGTAGGCGCCTATAGCCAGAAATGTGAATTGGGGCCTCTTCTTCCTTTCTTTATTTCTTTCTCCATACCCTCTTTTCCCTTAAAAGTAGAACCCCTTTAATTTCAGCTAGAGGGTTTGGGGCAGCGCTCTCAGCTCCCCAGCGGCCTCTAGGGCAGAATCTAGTCGAAATTGAATTTGGTGTAATTATAGCTTTAAAATGTGAGATCTGGTGGCAACAATTTTCATTATTTTTCTGAGTTTGTAATATCTATTTTAACAACAATTTTTGGCCCAGTCAATTGAGAGTCCTGGGGCCTCCTTGTCTATGCCATTGTTCTCATGGTTAATTAATTGGAGACTGATGCTATTAGGCTATGGTGTACAATACGAAATAAATACTATGGAATATTATTAATCTAGACTATCGTGTGTTTAATATTATGACTATTATTGTTTGCATGGGTTTTGTATGACACGTCGACTGAAATATTCGCACAGTGCAGGTAGTTGTGACTATATCGCATCGGTAGTAATTTTAGGGATGATAAATGTCTACATCTAAAAGGCGTATTGAGTGACAGTGACATTGACTGAAATCATGCTGTGATTTGAGTTAGTTGGGGTATCAGTAAAGTATTATTGACTTACAGTAAACTAGCACTGTATGTAACTATGCATGCTTGCTAACTGTCTTACCTATCGGTTTCTGTAGTTTTGGTGAAATTCTTGTTGCACATTTGTGAAAAAAAAACAAATTTATTGTGGCGGTGAAAATGAGCATGAAATATGCTGTACGACGTAGGTTACACACTATAAACGACTCTACGTTTCAGCCTGTACGGACAGAGCTATGCAGAATAATAGCTGTTTGAAGGAGAAAAATTGAAGCCAAAAAATACGCAGGCGATGAAAATTTTCCGACTAGTTCTAATGGCGTCAGCTGCAACACTACTGGTATCGGTATTTACTGCCCGCCGGTGTAATACGGCATTATATTACATGTCGAGACATGTTTCAACAAGCATGCAACTCGCACGTTACTTTGCATTGATGTAAATTAATTGATATTGTACTTAGGCCTATCAGTATTTGTTTTATAACAAATTTAGCCCAGATAATAAGTCTGTGCCAACAATAATGGACCGTACGTAGACCGCAGAGCTAATTAATTAGTAGGCCTAAACTTTTTATCCCCATATGGAGTAAAACTTTGCTGACAGATTTTATTTTTTTCTGACGTACTCAGTTCAGTTGTCAGTGCCAAACTTGCAATAAAGTAATCTGAACATTAGGCCTATCAATCTTAGCTTATAGTTAGGGCAACTTTTATTTTCAACCGATTAATATTGACAGTTTTATTATTATTGTTGGGCGACGCGCGACTGAGACGCGACAGGATCTTTAGTAATGTGATATTTAACTTTAATCCTACTGCACGCAAAATCTAGTGAAATCAGCCGTTATTTAATGAAATTAAATTTAGAACTTGCTGTCTTACTTTTTTATCACTAACCAATTTAGCGAATTACGATTAGTTATGTTCTGTGAGTCTGATTGGGCTATAGTCGTAATCTTTAGTACGTTATTAACTATACTACGTCTCCGAAAAGTCCTACATGATATTATCCACATCTTTGCCAAATAGGCCTACACCGATGTTTGAAAGTTTTACCGGCACACTCTCTGAAAAATTGCAATAAAGTGGTTTGCAAATATCACACCACATCTTAACGGCGTCTTTACACTATCTTGTGAAATGTAAGACAAGAAGCCCAACTATCGCTAGGGTGGGTCGACCGTACCGCATATATCCGAAGACCAGCGTCCGATTTCCGGTAGCAGAAAGAAAGGGATTTCCCAGAGTAACTTCAGCTTCATACAAGCTATGATGACGCTGCTATATCGAACGCTATATACATTCAACGCTAGAATACAATACGGTAATTCAGCACACATGAGCAGCAACACTGCTATCAAAATTGCGGCCAAACCACTGCAGATAGAGACTTCTATCAGAACTTGTCGTCGCCCTATCCAACGGTACCATCACCTACCCTTACGACGTACCCTTTAACCAAAATATCGCATGGATGGCATAGAAGAGTGTGTATGACTTTCAAGGTCATCCAATTTCGATGGTTTTCATGTCGTGTGAAAGAGCTTATACGACTTCATATTGACCAATGGCTCTTCGGAAGCAAAATTTCAGCAATACAGTTTATGGAAAACATTTTCAAATTTTTGGCGTTGAACAAAGGTGAAGTAAAAAATGTGCAATTTTTAACCGATAAGTCGCCGATCTCAGAAACGTTGAAAGATACATTTTTTACTTCACCTTTGTTCAACGCCAAAAATTTGAAAATGTTTTCCATAAACTGTATTGCTGAAATTTTGCTTCCGAAGAGCCATGACACAGAGCTAATTAACCGCGTAATAAGTTTTCCGGTAAGACATACCGTTTAGCCACAATACACGCGTTAACAAACGACGACAGACAGACGACGAGACGATCGACAGACGGGACATCGTACCAAAGACTCGACCTTAACGGTGGGCCAAAAACTATAAACAATTCAAGCGTTAATAAACGAAAGAAACTTCTAAGAACGCAGTGAATGAATTCTGTACAATATGCTACACTGTGGTAGACCACACACACTGCATATTTGGCGGGTTGAATTATGTGTTCTCTGGTCTTTCTGGCTTATGAGGAGGCCTACAAGTTCATTTACAGTGGTCAGTGGTCACGTTCTTGTCAGTATGCGCGTGCTTTGGTCTGCCGCTCGCGCGCCTTACGGTTTCTGAACTTAGAGCATGATGTTTCCTGAATCTTTTTCAGTTAAGAGTCCAGTTCTTTTCTTTTTGCAATTTATTTGCAAAAATTCTGTCACTATTTTCCATGAATCTAGCGGTATTTTTTGAACTGCCACACGTTCTTGGTCAGTGCGTTGTTTTTTTATTGCTAAATGGCATATTACATTAACTGTCAAAGAAATAAAATTATTATTTACAATAATATCGCCTGCTGTTGTTTACAAACATTAAAATGTATCTAAAACTAAAGATAATTTAACCTAAGTGTGATAAATGAATGACAATTAGTAGAAATTTGTTTCAGAAGATTCACGCATTATTGTGTATGTATTTATTATTTTATACTCTGATTATAGTGATTTCTGAACATTCACATTGCACAAGGTAGTGTAGCCACGCAGTCAAGGTGTGGTGAGATTTTAAACTTTGTTATTCCGAATGGTAAGTGACAGATGTCGGATGAATTAATTATCCCAGGCATTAAGAGAAAGCTTTCATCCATAAAAATAAGCCAAGCCTAACAAAAATTTTCCGCAACGTCCGAACGTTTATGCTATGAACTAACGCTGGGAAATTCACCAACCAGTACGGTTTTTTGCTGCTTTTAATTTAAATGAACGCCGATTTTTCCTTACAAATTCGACAGAATAGGTGGAAGGTTAGTAGACTACTGTTGTCACAGTAAAATTTACAGCCGGCCTTTCCCACTGGAGATTGTGCTTGAGTTTTCCAAGCGTCGATAGGCCGGCCACATGCACTCCAGCAGCAGGAGAGCTACGCGCTGTGATTTTTGCGCCAACGGCAGCTAGTCGTTTCCTCACGGAATTTTCACCAGTGATCGATGCTCGCTTTAAACCCACCATAGCCACGACTGGTAATGATATGGTTAGTTAACATCTGACGAACGTAAGCTTAGTTAGGCTTAATTTGTTAGAAAAATTCTATTTTTCTGGATTTGTAAAAAATTTTTCACAAAATTTGCATTGCTACTGTGTTCGGAAAAAAGTAACCCCCTAGACATTGTGCAATAAAAATGTCAAATTTGAACGAATTTAAATAACATTTCATACGTTTAATTCCCAATAATTTTTTTAAAGTGATTACCAAATTGTGTTAAAAAACATTATTTATTAGTGAAGTTATTAATTGTTGATTATCGATAATAAAATATCTCCTTCACCAGTAAGTCTAAGTCGTTACATAAGTTAACCCCTCTGTAGTGTGTACATTTTCGTAACTTCAACAAACAGCATCTGATTTTTTAAAATGAAATTTTACGTCAACAATGCCTCATCTATTGGCAATTAACATGCCAAATTTTAGTTAAATTTGCCAACGCAAGCATTAGTTACAGCGGCTTTTGTGAGGTCACCCCAAAACGTGAAGTGTCCCGTAAGCACCGCACGGACATGTGGGCCTAACGTCAAACTGTACTCGATAAACTTTCAGCACCATAGCCTTTCTTTTCCCTCACCATAAAACATGATTGTCTGTAAAAACACCACTTGTTATTTTTTACGTTATTCTTTAGGTTGATTGCGACAACAAACGTCACTCCCGACCGATCGAGCTAGTGCAGTACTGGTAACGCAGATATTTTGTTATCGCTATTTAATAATTAATAACTCTGCTAATAAATAATATTTTTCAACGAAATTTAGTATCCGTTTCAGCTATTTATTAATGATTAGGTTACATAATTGTATTCAGATTTGTTCAGATTTGACATTTTTATTGTACAATGTCTAAGGGGTTACTTTTTTCCGGACACTGTGTATAAACGGATTCGAGCCAGATATCCAGCGAGTTTCACTGCAATATTGTTTTCTACAAAAATTGTCTTAACTGCTTGAACTTAAAATGTATTTTTTTCAGCGTAGACAAGTAATTAAAGTGCAACTCTGACGTACAAATAGTCTAACTAGTAATAAAGTTTTACGAACGGGCTAGGTCTCTCTTGCTATTCACGTGTTTAATAATAAACACACATACTTTATTTAGCCGACCGTACGTCGTACTTAAATATCGGTCTAGCTTACGGTACAGTTGTCGTATGTCGTCATTCGGCTGTCTGTAACGGATGTATTATGGCTAAACGGTGCGAGATGGGACATGTCGGGTTGGTGGCTTGGCGTAGCGGTAACGCGTTTCATCCGATCAACGAAGTTACTTTACGCCGGGCCGGGTTAGTAATTTGATGGGTGCGGGCAGGTAAACCATTTCGGTATGTAACCAGCCGCCTAGGTCAGCTCAGCCGTCCATCCCTCCGGGGTTGGTAAATCGAGTACCAGCCTATCTGACTGGGGTTGAGGTTGGGCGCGTTCACCTGTGTCGGGTGGCAGGTAACACTGTGATCCCATACGGCAGGCGAGCGCTCCGTAGCTCTGAGATGGGCTTCCCATTAAGAGCTATATCACCAGCTTTAACCTTTTTAACCTAGGTTGCTATTGATCACTAATAGAAGTCGCATATTGGCTTCCAAATGACATGAAAATCGTTTACCTTAGATGATCTTGAAGAGTCATAACGCACTATGGTATGCCAATCGTGCGGTATTGTGGCTGAATGGTAAGTCGTTGGGGTCGGCGATGGTACCATCGGATAGGGCGCTGGCGACTTCATATAGGCTGTCAGTAGTAATCATGTCTCCATCTGCAGCAGTTTGAACTCAATTTTCAACGGAAAGTTTCAAGCTATAAGTGACCGTATCTTGGAAATGGTTAAAGATAAGGCCAAGGTTACTATTAATCACTAATAGGAAGTGGCATACGCCCTTTCAGATTACACGAAAATCATCGATCTTGGATGACTTTGAATGTCACTGACAACCAGTACGGTCGGCTATCCTAGAGACAGCTGGGCTTTTTGTTTTATGATCGCACATACAGCAATCACTTATTTTACATTCCAATTGAAAGTTTTCTTTATGCTGACTATTGTAACGATAAGCGGTGACAACGCTAGCCGTTTGCGACATTTACGCAACATATGCCTCATTTTCTTGACTTTTTGATATCTAATGACTTAGATCTTTGACTTTAGTGATGTTAAAAATGGCATTCCAGTTATTCCAGCTGTTGTAAGCATTCACACTAATCTTTTTCCCCTACAGCTTTTTTGTTTTCATGTTAGGAACCAGCACGAAACAGACGGATAGATGGGCGGACAGGCAATACCTGTAATGTGACTAAAACGTCCGCATAATGAAGTAGGTTTTGCAAAATAACCACAAAATCATCTGTTGTGAAAATGCAAGAGCATCTAAAATTGTGGTTGTCGTCATATTCTTTGAATGATAAACGGAAATTAACAATTAATCACAATAATATATGTTTAATCATTAAAATTTTGTAAAGATCAGTGTAATTTTCTTTGCAAACTTTTGGTTAAAGTCACGGCAATAAAGCCATCAAAAAGCAGACAGAGTAGCATAACGACAAGCATCTGAAATCATCTTAATCATCGTTTTTTTCAGAACAGGTCAACATTTTAATCTGTCAACAAGACTGGGTTTGTGTCTTAGTGCATTTGTAACAGATCGTAGTTTAACAACTGAAAAATTTGGTAAAAAAGAAAATACATTTTCTGTGGCAAATAAAAATGTTAGCTTTTAATCAAAAATGACAATTAGTCATTAACTTCTGTAAAGTCAACCATTCAGTGGCTTCTATCCCCCCAAATCTGGAATCAAAATTGGACACAACTTCCCCCACTTTTGGGCTCAAGTACTCCTTCCCCCTTTTTGATCTCCTTTCCCTCACTAGGGGAAAGTTCTGTTAAGGGTGTGGATTAAAAAATGAAGGAAAGTGAAAAATAGAGGGGGAAAGTTTGGTTACGGGTGTAGATTTCCCAGTGAAAAATAAGGGAGAAGCTTAGATCTACATCTTTAACAAAATTCCCCCCTCTAATTTTCACTGGGCGCAAGCTGTGTCAAGTGCTAACTAGGTATAAAGACAGAAACCACTGCTTGAACCATTAAAATTTTTTAGTCATTTCCATCTCTAATAAATGCAGCAAGTTGACACGAAATAACGGTAACCATCCATTTCTTAGCTTTCTAAGCTACTATACAGACATAAATATTTACTCCCAGGAGAAATAATTACAGTCAGATGTAAACTGCATTCCATATATTCCATGTAGTTCATCAAACATTCAACAAATACTTCTTAAGAGTTATTATAACAATTCCACACAATCTACATCTTGAGAATAAGTTAATGTACGACACAAACTGAAAAACAGTAAAGCTTTCGTAATTAAGGCAGTTTATTCTTGTGCATGTCAGTCTGGTGATGGACTGATCCAAACAAGCCATTGTCAACATCGTCCAGTGCCCAGGCATGATCACAGATCTCCAGAGCTTCCCACTCTGCCTAGATACCAAACATCACAATCACATCGATTTACTGTATACAAAACCTGCATACGCTAGCGCACAATCGATGCAAATGGCACAGTGCCGAAAAACGCCACACTGTAGGTAAAGACACATCAGCAGATGAAAACTGTATATGTGCGAACAAATGATCCATACTAATAAAAAGTTAAAGTTTCTGACAACAAAAACTTCACAAAAAACCCATCTGTACGCAGCACAATGTGCTGGCGTGTTTCTTTTCTGCCATATTGAAGTAATTCAGCTGAGAGCTGCAGACAGCGCCAGCTGAGTGAGTTTCACCTATAATCGCTACCGGGCGTCAATACGCTGCCGAAAATATTAGAACTGTGCCGTTTAGCAGGTTATGTATACAGTTGTGGCTAAAGTCATGCTGCAAGAGAAGCTGGAATTTGTACCCAAATTTTTAACCTCACCTCATGTTTTTGGCACCAATTTTTTGGGATGGGGGTACCTGGGTAGACCCAGGCCCACATTTTTGGACACAGATTATAAAATTGAACATGCTTCCGACCATGTGGCAAAATTTCATGGCGATCGGCCGAGGGACCTCGAAGACTTCGCATTAAAAAAAATAAATAAATAAACTGCAGTAAAACATAAGGCCTTCCTGGAACTACCATTCGGGGTGGCCTAAAAAGCACTTCCCTCTAAATGCGTATGTGTGTGTGCGTATGTGTTCATTACTTCAAATACAAAATATGTTGTTCTATACCACACACTAAGACACACACTTATCACAATTTTTACAACATGAGACATATTACAGCCATCTTTGCTGGTAGTTTAGTACGTTAATCCTAAGTCTGTTGATACATGTTTGCATGGTATACGTTTTTCTTTTCGTTGTTTCTGTTTCATTATCTGTCATTCTGCATGTCGTATCTGCCATGTTTTTGGTAAATAAAGACTGATAAAATATCAAAAATGGAAAGAAAAGTAAAGCCAGATAGGAAACAAGCAGGATATTAATGAAAAAGCTGAAAGAAACTGCACAGTACAATCAAAAACATGTAGCCTGACAAACTGATCTGATTCATACCATGTTGGCTAAAATACTTCACAGGTTCACATTCAAATCGTTACAGCACCTACACTTCAGTTTAATATTGAGCTACAAAACCATTTCTTTACAATCTAAGCAAACACTAAAATGAAAATTTCAAAAAGTAAAAGCTAAATATACCTTAAAGGCTTTTGAAGGATCCGGAGGCATGCCCATTGCAGGTCCAGTCATCTGGTCTTGCATGATGCGTGACTGATCAGCAGCTAAAAATACAACAAGTGCTGCTTCGATATGCCAGGAAAACAGGCCAGGGTTGAGACACATTCATGAGAAAATACCCCCCCCAAAAAACCAACTAAAAACCGCTAAAAATCCACTCAATAAAACCCAGTCCAGACTTAATCCAAGTTTAGCTTCTTGTTCTATTAATAATTAAATATTTTATTATGGCTAAGTTTATAAACCATTCAAGCCCACAAATTTGCAAATATTATGTCAAAAGAAACAAAAACTGAAAACCCATAGAAGTCCCAAAACCAATCAGGTTGACCTTTTTACAAAACCGATTTAATGAATAATAACCCAAAAAACCTAAAACCCCCAAAAACAAGAAAACCCAAAAACACACTAGGTTGATTTTTTTATAAATTTAAAAACCTCGGTCTTTCTGCAACCCCGAAACAGCCACCACAAAACAGCGAAAAAAACTACAACTAGAAATTTGGGGCAGAGCCCAACGCGAGGCTGTCCGGCACCGTAAGTCCGATCAAAGGGACAATTAATGCGGGGAAAATTCTGCTGCTGGTAACGTCACATGCTCTCAATGCAATCGCACTACACTACAAAGCACCTGCAGTATGGATTAATGGTGGGTCCAAATTAGACGAATAAACTTTGTTGTTAATAGACCAAAGTTCACCAAGCGTTTTTTCACCCAACGCAAAAGTGATTGTCATCGATCAAGTTTGTTTCCGATTGTCAATAACTTGATCATTTCCAGAGATTATCCATAGTCGTCTATAGCCATGTGCACAGTCTATTTCAAGTGGGTCAAAATAGGCCAAAAGAACTTTGTCGCTAGTTTATCTAATTTTTTGCCCAATGCGGAGGAATAGCAGTTGAACAAGTTTGTCTCCGATTGTTGATACCTTGATCTGTTCTACAGATATTTATGACCAAAGTCCAAAGTTTGTCTAAAATTGTGCACACAGTCGATTTTGGATAGGCCAACGGAACATTGCTGCTAGTTCATGTAATTTTTTTGGCAAATGCAGGAGAAATAGCTATTGATTAAGTTTGTTTCCCGTTGTCAATATCTGCACCCATTCCAGAAATATATGCAATCAAAGTTCAAAGCTGTATGAAACTGTGCCAAGTTTTAGACGTTTTTTGCTCTCCCAAATTTTAGGGAGGGGGGCAAGCTCCCAAAGGCTGTACCCAAATTTTTAACCTCACCTTGTGATATGCTACATGACCAAGTTTTGGGGGGGTTATGCCAACTTCCCACAAAGTTATTGAAGCCCATACGCTAAAATAAAAGCTAATTTTTGATCCCCTTTGTAAAAAATGTTGGCGAGACCCCGGTCCCCGATGGAGTGTGTACTAGCAAGCCTTGGTCCTTCTATAGCATGTGTAAAAATTTTGCGGCACAGCACCGCTAGGGGCCGAAATATGGTCTTCCAAAAAATTTGATTTGGTGGGTATGATTGCACCTCTAAATCTCCGTAGTTAGCAGACTAAGGTTCACCAAAGTTTTTTTCCAAACGCAGGAGGAAACGATGTTGATCAACTAGTTTTCCGATTTTGGATATTTATATCCATTCCAGAGATATTTGCAGTCAAATTGGAAAGTGGTCCAAAATGGCGCTAAATTTAGCATGTTTTTAACCTCAATTTTTTCGGGAGGGAAGTACCCGGGGTAAACCCCAGGCTCACATTTTTGGACACAGATTATAAAATTGAACATGCTTCTGACCATGTAGCAAAATTTCACGGCAATCGGCCAAGGGATCTCGAAGACCTCGCGTTAAAAAAATAAATAAATAAACTGCAGTAAAACATAAGGCCTTCCTGGAACTACCATTCAAGGTGGCCTAAAAAGCACTTCTCTCTAAATGCGTATGTGTGTGGATGAAACACAGAGATCAAACTCCCAAACAGCAAATACTGGAGTTACCATTGTCTTGGCCGAGAATGAGACTGTACATGCTGCGCAGTCCAAACACATTGAGAAAGTACCATGACGCCGAGCTAACCCTACATCAAATCAACACCTCAGTGCAGCTTTCAAGGCATTTCAACAGATACTCTAAAACAACAACCACTTAGAGAAAATTCTATTACAAATCTGCAGTGACAAAAACTGAGGCTGATTCCTTTTTAACAATTAGTTCTGATGCTTAAACGGTTATATTATGACATAAGTTATTATATATTATATTGTATTCTGACCAAGCTTTATCCACTGCAAATAAACTGTGCAGTTCTTGTAACTGCAATAATTTGGCTTTCAGGTATTATTTATGCTATTGTTAGTTATTTTATCGAAACAAACACATACTGCAGTGTCAAAAATGTGGCGCAGCCAACTGTATACTGTTTGATACATGTATTAAAAAGACACCAGAAACATCAAAAGTGGTTTTAAACATTTTTTTGTGGTTGATACCATGAAGCATCCAAGTAAGTCAATTCAATGCCACGCTGCAACATTGGCTTAAATCTCAACGTCAGAGGAAACGGCACTTTCGCTACAAAACACAGTGCAGCAGTTGCATTACACCAGCTTCCAATTCAACTTACCTAAGCCAAATATCAAATGCACTTTAAACCTACATAACACTTATGTGTTCAGAGAAAGCATAAGTGTCCTGATATTTCAACGACTGTACATTAACGAAACATGCGTCACATGTGTCACTAGCACAAGTGTCAATAAATATTCTAAGCATTAAAAATATTACTAAGTCACGACATTTAACATGCAAAAAATGGTTTTATAGTATGTGAAAGCAATCTTACGCTGAAAGTTCATAATGACAGGCTAACAGCAGATGTAAATTTTAACAAACATGTCTACAGGGTGCAGCAGAAAAAAGTGGACCCCTAAATTTTTTTGCTGTTTTCTCAGCAACCGTTTGGTATTTTAATACGAAATTTTACAGCTTTATTTACTGAAACCCTCTACATCTAACAGCCAAGTAAAATGTGATTCTGTTGAAAAACGACGAAGTTATAGATTTTTTAACATGACC
>Ga0209367_1010810_pt1 | contig 12179 bp, 7 predicted proteins | sample WorMetLIZISLAND2_FD_187412 | JGI IMG/M metagenome (GOLD analysis project Ga0209367, IMG submission 187412) | Marine gutless worms symbiont microbial communities from Max Planck institute for Marine Microbiology, Germany - Olavius geniculatus... ... | reverse complement strand
CTTCAAAAAGTCTGACAAATTGCAGCCCAATAAATATTCACAAACATTAGAATGCGTCACCAGGTTGAAATTTTAAATAGTTCTTTGCCAGTCTGTTACAAAAAAATAACACATGTAATTTTTTTTTCAAAAAGAAACTCTAATCAAAGCAAATTACTGTCATCTACAAACTAACAGATAAACACATTGGTTATCACAGATAGCACAAAATAGTGTAAAAATAAAATGGAAATCAATTTTAAAAAATTGATTTAAATCAAAAAAATAATTTAAATAACAAAAAATTGATGCTTTGATTTTTATTTAAAAAATCGTGATTTTTATCAATTCTGCCAAGCGGCCACGGAAGCGGTGCTACCTGCACACCATCCCACTTCAAGCACTGCCTGTGACCAAAAACGGTAGTGAGTGAATGAGTGGGTAAGTAGACACTATGGCAAAACGCAGTGCTGTGTTTTGGCTTGGCTTCTGTGTAATTTCTCATTAACTGAAACACGGCTATAGCAGTACTGCTTTTTGGCGTGGTTTTCGGGACAAAATTTGGGAGTTACTGTGTTTTGACACATACAGCCAGACGTTATTAATAAGCAGATGGCCGCCAAACTTGGCTTGCTGATGCAGAACCAACGACTGATACCAAAAATAATTAAAAGTCATTTTCGTCAAAAATGTGAGTTACGGTGTTTTGTCTTTGTACGGCAGTATGGATAAAAGTTTGCATAGGGGCCTATAATACTAGCAGCAACATTGATTTAGTCATAGGCTATAGGCTATGAACTGTATTGTATATTTTGTAATTTTTATTTGTTTTCTTTAATTATTTTATTATTATCAACCATTATCAAGATTTTCAACCAACGCTATTGGGTTAAACTGCCACGTAACTGGTTTAAAAATTGTGTGCAAAAACAATGCATTCTCATGCAAACTTTCCACTTGTTATAAGATGCATCTAGTCACTAGGGGGCGCTGGCTTCCTTGAATCCACCACTGCATTGGCAGTGCACATTGCAGTGAAGAAATACAAATAACTTGACCAGATGATAAGATAAAGTTATAGGAAACATAACGGCATAAACCATATAAAGAGGCCTACATGACTAAAAGCTAGCCTAATTGCTGGTAAAAAGTGCGGTAACAGAGCTGTTTCATACCCCTTAGTGACCTTATGCATCACAGCATTATGCCACTGACGACAACAATCTCCTGCTGCGCGTCTTCTGCTTGCCACCTCCCCCCCCCGCCGCGTGTACGGCACCTATCAACGTCAATTAACGGTGGCCGCCGCTACAGATCAGATCAAAGCACGCCGCCCGCCTTCAGGCATTGTTCGCCGCTGCACGGGCGGCCGGTTAAGGCCAGCGGCACAAAATGGGGATGGCTGTAGTAACGGGCTGCGCGCACTGATCGCACTGCGTGCACTCTTTAGCACGACCGATATCAACAGTGGAGCTATGGAGACACAATCACGTTCAGCGACATTGACAGGTTTCGACCTTAATTTTTTTAACTTCTTCTAAATTAAAAACACGAACATAATTTCTTACCCTCAACCAGGAAATCCAGGAGAACATTTTTCGCAATAATTATCGTCAAAAACGCCACACTTTCGAAAAGTAAACATCGATTGAAAATGCACTGCCTACATCGCGGTATAGACCAAAAATCTGGGTCGCACTCAGCGGAAAACGGTAAAGAGCGACCTGATTTTGGGACCGACTGTTGTTGTTAAACGGCGAGAGATAAGCTCCATTTTCATGCACGTAGCTGTTTGCCCGCATTTTTTACGCGCGAAAGCAGCTACTGCTTTTAGCGCGTCCGTCTGTTTGTCTGTCGCACGGGTAGATCAGTCAAAGACAGTGCAAGCTAGGATTACCAAATTTTCACCGTCAGCTGCATGCTACTATAGTTATGCGATCCAGATAGAGAATTTGGTATTTGTATATTAACTTAGCGTGAACACCCCAATTTTCAGCTAAACTACTGAACTGGAACTGCTGTAGGCTTTCGCGCGTCTTGTGAGCATTAGCTCAAATTTCTTGTTAATGCAAGGTTTCAACCTATTTAAGTCGCCGTATCTCAGAAACGGTCGGCCCTCCCTAGCGATAACTGGGCTTCTTGTTCCCATCTGGTGATTGCAATCTCGGGATCGATTTTTTAACCTAGCATTCGGGATTAAGAAATTTTTAATCCCAGGCTCCCCTTTTCAGGATTAGGCTTACAGATTGGTTGTTTCTCTGTACTACCACAGTAGCCCTAACTCTTACCACTACCAGACTTTTTAGGAGACCTTTTTCATGCATTGGATGCTCAACAAGAAAAAGTAAGCCCTCAGGACACATACGACTGCCAAAATGCGACTTAATTAGTCTACAGGAAAGACGGCTAGAATATTGTTATTCCATCATCTATACCGAAAGAAAAGGCATTTTTTTGCAATTCTGAAATCATGGGATTGAGAGTGGACATCTCCAATCCCGGAATTTGGATCTCTATTCCTATTTCACATCTCTTAAATTCAGTTACTCAATAGTCTAGCTGTAGCAAAGCTATTCATTATTCTCGTAAGTAGCAAAAGTTGCATTTAGTCTGTTGCAACACGATCTTTGACTTCAATTAATGAATTAATCTATCCTAGTTCACCCAAAACAATACACAAAACTATAGAGTATACTCAGACTCATAATTTCGCATAGTGGCAATGTGCATTATTTTTGACCACAGAGTATAGTAATTCCAGTTAAAAATTTGTGGTTGAAAAAACTTGCCTAAATAAGTTTCATTAACTTTTCTTTCTGCCATTAATATCACTATTATGCAAAATTACTTTTAGTTGGTACAATATATTGCGTCACTGATGAATGCTTAACTAATAATGAAATAATCTAACAACAAGTGGCGTTTATGCATGCATGGTGCATGCTGATGGTGGATATTTTGAACGTGAAATAAACAAAACTATAAACTAGTTGAGACATGACATCTCTGTACATGCATCTACTGTAAATAACCATTCTGCATGATCTTCAATTTTAATATTTTTATCCGCAAAGTTAAACAGTTGGAACATACCATTTCACGAGGTAATGTGAAGGTACTACAGATACCAAGCATCACTAATAACCATTTTTATCCTCTCACAAAAATCAGCATGATTTTGCAGTTGCAATGCCAGATGGACGGAACAAAACTTTATTCTAACAATGCACAAGTAATTGTATTCGTTGGCTAATAAACATGCAGAAAGGACAATCTATGCTTTATCACTTACAGCAAAAATATACTTGCAAACAATACAAAAATAATTGCAACAAACATCTGCCTGTCCTGCACAAGTCGATCAGCATCAACAGACTTAAACAGAGCGTGATCTCTCAACCTCACAGCTGGTATCCAAGAATGTAAAACTACTCAACATTTATAAATACTTTGTGAAATAAAAACAATAACACACAATTCTGCCAAAAAATCAGAAGAACACAGATTATCGACACAAATGTTTTGAAACGAGGAAAAAACAGTAAGGAGAAAGGTACACATCTCAATTATAGGCATAATACTCTAAATTAATGTAGTAAATATTTCTTACTGGAAAATGCAACAGTTGCATTCACAATTACTGCCCACGGAAGCAACGGCAGTATTATTTTCAGCACTGATTATTTTTCTCTGTCAACACAAAGTGAGTGAGAGAGTGAGTAGGGTTTAACGTCCCACCCGACACAGTATAGGTCATTTCGGGGACAGCCTTTCCAGGCGGAATGCACACAAACACATAATAATGGAACAGTAAGTTTAACCTTTACAGAAACACAAAATACAAAAATAACAAGCGAAACCTAAACCTAAAATTGTAAGAACTCCATTATACGTGTGCATATGTATTATGTAATTAACATAAGAACTGCTGCACTTAATTTGAAATTCTACATGAACATGTACCCTGACAACCTATAGAAGCAGATCAAAGATCAAGATCACACGAGTTTTCTGTATGCTTCGTGCTGAGATGATACCCATAAGCAGCATTTAGCCTTGAGCAAAAGTTTTACTTGTTTCAATTCTCCTCAGACAATATAACATATTCTGCATAAAACTAACATTTTACAATAGAAATGTGATCTAAACTGAGTCGTGACAAAGCAGCAATACAACAATCAGAAAGATAAAACTATCAGAACCAAGTACAAGCAGTAACTGGGAATTACTATGATTAGCTACAGCGATTCACTTATTGAAAATACCACTATACATAATGTCAGACGCTGTCATAACACACGACCTTCCACAGAAATAATAAGCAGTCATTCATTAACCATACTCTACATGTCTATGTTACATGATTGATTAGAATGCAGAGACATAATTAGTTCAAACTGGTCAATCAACAACACACTGTGATAAGTCTTCATTAGACTGCAGATCAGTAACGACAGAAGAACAGCTATCATGACAATGACGACAATAATGCTGACTGATGAAATCAACATTAGGAAAAAAATTAAAAAGCATTGGTAAAAACATCACCCTCTTTTCAACTTTTTTTCGTACTCAGCAATGTTCGAAAGCAATGTTATTAAAATGACAGAAAATTCATGATGAGGCATCTATATGCTCCATATTTAGTATGTTATTATAACGTACAAAATACGCAGCAGATGCTCCATCACAAAAACTGGGTGTGAGGAGTTTTTCAGCCATTTAAAGAGTGAAATTAGCATAACATAATATCCACAAAGTACACTAAGTTATATCAAATTTCCCTATTGCTCTCTGCTAAACCTGTTTCTTTTCAGATCCAAAATGTTGCAAAATTGATGACCCATTGTGAAAGCTTATGGAACTCACGAGATACCCTAGCTGTCAGATTCAGGGACAAAGCCCCTAAAATGGAAAGATCAAAGGCAAAAAAAATTTTAAAAAATAAAAAACAAAAAGCAGAACAGATGAAGGAACTTGGTCCATGGATTCAAAAGTGGATATACAATTATACATCCTTGAATGATGAATAACGATAATTACACTAAACTGTGTTCTACACACATTGGCAGATATGCAAGCGACCTACAAGGCGAGCAGCAGCATGGCGTTACAAGCTTCTACGAGTTACCACACACACACACAAACTACAACCAAATGGCTCAAGCAAAAATGTCGGCCCACTGCTGACACAATATATGGCCATCCGCCTAGCTCTACTGTACTAACTGCACAGATGCTAACCCCGAAATCAAACCTGTCAAACTGAAAATTGGCACACTGATTTACAGGGAGACATTAAAGTCACAAAACAGACCGACAGATAAAACTGAGAGGCAAGACCCATAATACAGCCTATTGAGATGGCTGCATAATCAAGCAAGAAGTCATAACTACTGCACATGGTTACTACCTGTGATATGCCTTTCACATTTACAAAGCTAACTGCACACAACAGAGGTAATGTTACTAGGGAACAAGATGTTGTCATAGCAACAGTTGTCATGGCTATGCAATTGCAAGTAATACCTAACATCACATTATTGAGCTAAAAATGGCTGTCTTCACAGTTATATTGAATCCCACCTGTGCTGAAGACATAATAACTGAGGATAAAAATTAAAGGTCCATGGCCACGGTCAAAATCACTTGTGAAATTTATGTAGACCTCAATTAGACATTTCACCTTGTTTATATAATATGTTGATTTATGCTTCATAAATGTATGAAATTTATGTCTGAATATAACGAAAGATGGCATTACGTTACATTATGCTGAAAAATCTGACCTTGGCAAGTGGCCGGAAATGACGTCACCGGTAGAACAGTCAGTGTTTACCAATTAATTTTAATATTTTTAATGACAAAAAATACTGTGTCGCATGACAACCGCAGCAGTACATAGGTAGAAAATATAATTTTATAGTGCTTATGTTTCTATGCGTATTTTACATTGATGACAGGTTTAACTAGTGACGTCATCAGCAGGTCAACATGGCGTCTTGTTTTCTACAGCATTTTCGTACATCGTCGATTTCAAAGGTAAATTTCTTCATGTTGACAAAACACTGGTGGTCGATTTTACTATCAAAATTATCAGAAAATTATGCTGTTTTAGGAAAATGGGAAAAAATATATATGTTAATTTTGGTGTCCATGGACCTTTAAACATACGTTAATGTGCAAACAACAAATCATGCATTTTGAAAAATCCAGCTATCACATTTTCCTGCATATAACAGCATTTCAAACTCAGTATGTGAAAATTCTGTGAAAACATACATATCTTTGCATTTGAAAATAATTGTGTATTTTCTGCAATGCCAAAGTTCGTTAAACAGTTCTAACCACTTGTCTTTGAATTAATTTCTTATTCGTATGCCACACATAATTGCGGCACATGCTGCATATTTAATTGCACAGATTTTTTGCAAATTATGCAAGTTTTTTGGATATTTTAAATCCAAATAAAGTGCATATTTCAACAGAAAATTGTGCTGTGAATCCAATATCATTAGGTAACAAATGCCGATTACAGCAAAAAAGTTCAGCAGCGACAGTGGGCGTTATAAGGCAAGCTTAATGTCATCGAACATCGTTCTCTGGACAACTGAAACAAAGAACAACCAAGACAACAAACAGACAGAAACACCTACGAATGGAATGACCATAGCACAGCAGTTGTGCACTCTATTCAACAACTGTTTTAGCTAACAATTTTCTAAACCACAGACTGTTATTATCGTAAAAAATAGACATATGCTCATATACAGGGTGCAACAAAATAAAGTAGCCACCAAAGTTTTTCGCTGTTTTTTCAGCAACATGTTTAGCATATTAATCCGAAATTTTACTGGTTTATTTTCTAGAATGTTCTATGGCTAACTACTAAGTAAAATGTGATTTTATTGAAAAATGACAAAGCTATAAATTTTTAACATAACCGCCTACCAATTTTTCAGCATTCAAAAATATTCAAGCTAGAACACCAATTCAGTAACATCGTTAAAACAACACAGTTAATTAATGATCAGATGCCAGAATTCCATTGTCAACGTGAATGTTCGAAGGTCCACCACCAGCTCCAAGCTTCAACTCAAGGCTTCAGTCGCTTAATTTCACAAGTCTTTCACAGCCTTGTCGATATGTCCTTGTGCCAAGTTGCCCCAGATAACCTGAAGTGTTTCTCGAGTTTGGCGATTGTTTTTGGCTTTGTTTTAAGCTTGTGGTAAGCCTCCAATGTCGCACCCAACATCCGATAGTCCATTGGGTTTACATTTCATGAATATAAAGGCCACTGGTCCTTTTGTGCAGAAATCTGGACAATAGGCCTGCAGCCAGCTCAGTGCTGGCATGCCATCCTACTGCAAGATGAACATGGTGGGCAACTGGCAATCGCTTTAAAAGAACGATAATTTACTGATAATTTATAAATAAAATAAATTACTGTTAATCAAAACGTCAGGTGTTACGTCATGGGCAGTAACATGATAACCGGTTTTTGAAAATTAAATAGCATTTTAGCCTAAACATTTTTAATGCTGAAAAATCGGCAGGTGGTCATGTTAAATAGTCTATAACTTCATAGTTTTTCAACAGAATCACATTTCACTCTGCAGTAAAATGTATAACATTTTAGTAAATTAATCTGTAAAATTTCAAGTGCTTTGTGACCAAAACAGTGCAGTAATGAAGACATTTTGTTTGACTATAACATAAAGCAAACGTAAACATTACAATAATAAACAAGTTACACAGAAAACCCCCATAAATTATGCCAAAAAACAAAAGTGCCAAAACCGAATTAAAACCAATTAATAACTAACCCAACTGCTGGCCAACATGAAACGCTCGATACCACAAAAAGCAAGAAATGAAAATCGCTTATAGATCAATTTCACAGAGGAATGTGGTTAGGATGAAACAATTTCACTGTACAATGATAAAATCACTCAGACAAAATCAAAACAACTCTTAAGAAAAGCTCACATCAAAGTTTCACAGACATACTGGAATGCTATCTATGGAAGCAATACTAGCAATTCAGTTGTTTTTTAACCAGTAACTAGACACATGGCACAGAAAAACCCAAATGCTGTCATCATACTAAATACAGAAACCACGAAAGTTAAGTGATGCGCTGACAGAAAAACATCCATGTGGCAATGGCAGACGAGCATGTATGGAAAGTACACGGCAATGACAACCACGTGATTACATGCTAATCATTCTGAAAAACTACGTACAAATATTAAACTACAGTATCAAAAGAAAACAAATATATCTCCATACATACATACACATAGTTTATGTACAGTGTTCTATTCAAGATCGGCAGAAGAAACACGAGTTCATTTTGGCAACAGTATTGGAACAATTCCAGGTTCCTCTTTCAGCTATTCAGCAAGTAAGAAAGTAAGGCACACGATGATGTTAGTGGAACAGAAGAGTAAACTGCATTGTTTGATAACCTGCACAGGGATGCATGACAGAACCATTACTGCTAGATGCAACACTGCTGCGGAATACAGCCTTTTCACCGTTCTTCTAAGAAAATAATGACTCTTACAGTTACCGGAACTCTCACTCTTGTTACTTTTGGATGATATAATAAAAAAACAGCTGCATATGCCCGTAGATTCGATCTCAGTTATCTTAAATGCCACGTGAGGTAATGAAAAAGTACAAAATCAAAGAAACATGAAAGTCGAGGGTCATGGGCAACACATCATTCACTATCCATACTCTATGCACATGAATGAAGATCTGGAATAAGTTCTTTCACATCACACACAGATAGTCAGAAATGACCGCTTTGACCTTACTGACCTCTAACCTTGCAACTGCGTCAAGTTACGATATGTGGCACTTGTATCAGTTAACAAATTACGAATGAGACAGATAACGCAGATATATTTCTGTGCGATACACAAAAGAAGTTAAAAGTTGTCTATAGCTCTTAATGATAACCCATCTCAGAGCTATGGAGCGTCACCTGCCATATGGGACCACACAGTGTTACCTGCCACCTGACACAGGTGAACGTGCCCCACCTTAACCCTAGCCGAACTGGCCATAATTGTTTACCTACCCTGGATGGATAAAAGCCTGACTTGACCTAGATGGTTAGTCATATACTCAGTTATACTGAGATGGTTTGCCTCTCTGCAAACAGTCAGCCATCTTGGTAGTAACCACTTGATAGGGCTGAGATTTAAACTCTCCACCTCTTTATCGTAAATATGTCCTAACTGTTATGCCTCCAAGCCACATAAGACAGCAGACTCACCAATAGGCCATGCTAGCAAAAGGCAAGTGTGTTGCTATCACATGTTACTGAGGTCGTTGAGATAGTTGTCCATCTCCTCACGTAGCTGGCGATACTGCTCTGTCATCTGTGACAGGTTCTCTGCATAATCATCAACAGCAACACAATCCACATCAGCAGCTGCAATGCTGTATGCCTGTATGACACACAGTACCAGACTACCAGCAAGGCTAAGGTCATTTATAAGACAAGTCCTTCCCGCCAATCACTTGCACTCATACTGACAACAAAAAACAACAGCAGCAATCAAAATAACAACACGAAAAATGTAAATAACAGTAGAAAAAACTACCCACCATACACACACGTAATCACAATACTAACAGACAAAATGTTTACACATACACAAGCCAGCTAACAACACAAAATTAAAGACCTGTATTAGGTGCCCTTTACCCCTCCCAGCTTTTAGCATCAGGCCCTCCACCCCCAACACAGAACCTTCCAGCATGCTAACAGTAGCTATATGTTACTGTTCAATGCACTTCCAGTTGTTCAAGGTGCTGTTTGGGAATATTCACAGTCATAACAAGTACTGAGAGAAAACTGACCTTCAGAAACGTCAAGGTCACGCTGTTTTGACTTGAGTTCACGAGTCAACATCTCCACGGCCTGTTCCGCCTAACATGCAACACCACTCAGCGAATAAATCCAACAGTCGAAACAGCGACGTATGAGCAGTAGGATTACAGCTGCCTTCCTAAGAGCATTTCCATTCCATGCTATGTGTCACCACAGTGAACAAACTGACATAGGTAACATAAAAGTTCATAAAAGCCCTAATCAGTACTCACTGACTTGTCTTTTTTGTGACTGATAGTATAGCAAAAATTCTGATGAATGCTGTCTAATGGTGAACAGGGAACACACAGTGCACTGCAGAATATTAACCTGAGCGTGAAATTTGCCTGCTTCTACGGAATTGTTATGCTTCCATGAAATGTTGCAAAATTTGGTAGTGCCGGTGATTTATTTTATTTTCAAATTAAAATCCAAATACTGATCAAATACTGCAGCAATCAGCAGAACACCACTGCAGCAAAAAATGTAGTCTAATAAATAATTACTGAACACTGATACACAGAGTGACAACAGTGTTCATACATTAAATAATTAACAACTGGAGGAGGCAGGTATCTCAGAAATTCCGAGATGCCTGCAAGCTGCACCCATAAATAAATAGGAATAGACTTAGTCGCCGATCATTGTCAGTATAAAAGTGCTGCTGCGGCTCTAGAGAGATAGCTCGTTGCGACGTAGTCGGTTTTGTATAGTGTATTATCGCAGCAGCTCTTCAGTGTCAAGATAGGTCGAACACGTATGTTAAAATCTTTAAGGCATTTGTGATGAAAAATGTAACGTGACAACAGTGAATATAACTGGATGTTTTCGAATTGCCTTTGTTTCACTTCAAAATTATAATCATTCTGGGATTAACACAACTGCAAACGAGACAAAACCCAACCCCGGTGCAACCTGCATTTGCTAAGCCAGTTGCAAAGGCTCAAATTCCAGTACACGCGGGAGCAGCCCCAGTAGGGGTACAGGATCCGGCAGCAGCGGGACCACAGACAAACCCCATAGCGATCAGACCACCAGTCAACTAACACTGACAACTGAATTGAATGAAGATATCTAACCACTGTGAGCTTACTGTACTGACCCGTACTGACAATACGATCATTATATTGACACATTAATATCACATTTGCATTCTACTTTTTATTACCTTTGATTTGATATGCAATATGCCTATGTTTTGATGTACTTAAAAATTGACCTATTTTTCAATTTTGTTCCAAATTTCAAATTCAAATTTTGAAGAGAGCACAGCTGGGATTTTTGGGGAGTTTTGATATGTTATTCCTAGTGCTCCAGGCTAACTATTTTGAAAAAATCAGCTTGATACTAATTTTTTCCTTAGTAAACCCTAATGCTCCTGGACTATTATAGTAAGATTTGTGACAGTGAGTCACCTAACTTATAGATACTTAGCCTGTAGAATTTGAAAAAAAATTGCCATGAAAAACTGTGTCTATAGTAGTAAACTACATGGATAAAAACCATTATGAGAACTGACTTCAGTAAGACGTCGGTTAAGCTCAGCAATTGTGGTCTCATAACTCTCCTCTCTCTGTGTTAACTACAAGCAGCAATAACAGCATACTGTACAATCAACTCTTCGCTCAAGTCTTTCTGTGCCAATTCTGAGTATAAGAAAAAAACAACTGCTCAACAAATGTCATACTATATAAACAAACACAAATCAGCCAAATCTACTGCGGGTGAAGTTATGTAACCAATAACATCAGGCATTATGCCACATCAATACTGACACAAAGAAAAATGGCAGACTCCAAAGATGACCTCTGCAACATTTATACATCAAATAAAACTAGAATTCATACTATAAAATAATAAACCAAAAGCAGATAAACACTGAAGTAATTAATTAACATATGCCAAAACTCACAACACTATTGCTGCGTTCAGTGTGAACTGCCACTACCTAATATACTGCATTTGTCTGCATGGTGTCAACAGCATAATGGGAGAGAAATGGTATATACCGACCATTTGTTCACTGATCTCAACAGACTTGAGGCTTGTGGAGATGGTATGCAGATCAGCATCCAAACTACGAGCTTTCCTGCAGCCAGCAAACACTAGCAGCATGTACCTACACTATACACTGTATCCCAAAAAAAACATCCCCGACATTTTCAACTGTAACTTAAAAACCAGTTATCAGATTTTGATAATTTTTGATATGAATATTCCTGACACAACTTGCCATCAAATGACCATTCAGTTTCCCACCTCACCCAACGTTTGTTTCTGCACTACCTGGGGAAAACCCAACCAGCGAAAT
>Ga0209367_1010807_pt1 | contig 12179 bp, 6 predicted proteins | sample WorMetLIZISLAND2_FD_187412 | JGI IMG/M metagenome (GOLD analysis project Ga0209367, IMG submission 187412) | Marine gutless worms symbiont microbial communities from Max Planck institute for Marine Microbiology, Germany - Olavius geniculatus... ... | reverse complement strand
CGGCAAGAGTTGCGGAGCCGTAGTCAAGCCTGGAAAACACCAGCGCCACGATGAGCGACTGCATCACGTCGTTTGACACCGATCGACGTATGCTTCGTAGTTGTCGAAGGGCAGCAAAACACTTCAAACATGTCTGAGCGACTTGGGTACGCATCGTCAGGTCAGCGTCAATAAAAATACCGAGATCGCGCACGCAACTGACAGATTAGTGATTACCAGTCAGCAAGTTTTGTGCTTGCCTGCAGGAACTTCGAATTTACCACCCATATTGTACGCTAACTTTTAGTGTTTATTATTGTCGCATAAATCTTTTTAAAAACGCTAACCCTATGGTCCCTAACCCAAACTCTAACCCTAATCCTAAGCCCTAAACAGTAAACACTACACCTTACACCATAATATTTACGCAAAAGCTGGTCAGTACCGCCGCTACCGCGTACACTATATTTATTTTAATGTCATTCGCTAGATAGCAACTGCGATTTTTCGTATCGACCGGTCAGATAGCCTACAAGCTATTTGACCGGCTACCGGTAAAATAGTCAATGCGTAAAATGTATTCTATCGACTGATTTTCGGAATTCTTTCACTAACACAGTCTCCAGGAATTTGCAGAGAACTGATGTTCATTAGTCTATAGTCTTATGCTTTTAAGATAGTTTTTACATAAGTTACTTTCACTCTATACTCAAGTATCGGTAACTTAGTAGAACTTATAACGTTTACGAAATTACGAAATTAATTATTTGTCGATAGAATATTGATAGGTGTTGCACTGTTGCACTGTCCATTAAAGGGCAGGTGACTATGACGTATCAAAGAGCTGTGTCGATTGTTTGACGCGCGACGGCTTCACAGACAAGAACGCCTTGTGCTGTGATCACAGTGTGTGGGCGATGCTGCTGCGGCTATTGAACGCTCTATCTGCATGCCGCTCGTTGTGCGCACGCGCTTCTCAGTTCCGCTATTGCTGCACACTCACTCTATAGCTGTCACTCGCTACTGACCAGTCACAGTCGATTGTCTTCCGCGTCGCAGCATGCATGCATAGTCAGACAAAGTACCACGACGACTATGGGATATCCTTGATTGCAAATGCAACGCGTTGCCGGCAATTCGATGAAAGTGACCGACTAGTTTATTACGAGTCAACACTGCGTTAGAAGCTGAAATGCATTTGTCAGCCAACACTGCAGTCTTCTCGGCTTTCAGTACCAATCTTCGTCTTTTCTGATTATTACCGTTGCTGTAAAAGTCGTCATCGTCGTCGTCTAGTGTTGTAACACAATGCTGACGTCGTCGATGCACGCCTGCAGTCTACTGACTGCCCTGACAAGTTTCGTTCAGACTGTCATCTCTACAGCTCTGCCGAGCGGCGACGGTCTCGCCTGTCCGCGGCCGTGCTTCTGCAACGCTCCTAGCCGCATCGTCTACTGTTCACGCCGCGGCCTGACCGCCATCCCGGCCGGCGTCCCCGTCGACAGTCTTCAACTGAACATGAACGGTAACGTGTTCTCGTCGCCGGTGATGCGTCGAGTCAACTTGTCGTCGTACGTGGAACTGGAGCACCTGTATCTGAGCGAGTGTCGTCTGGAGTCGCTAGAGGTCGGTGCGTTCGTCGACCTAGTCGCACTGCGCTGGCTCGACCTCAGCAATAACAGACTGCGTGCTGTCCTTCCAGACACGTTCCACGGGCTTCAGCTGCAGCATCTTTTCCTCAACGGAAACCGACACGTACAGGTATAACTTGAAGCTAAATAACATACTGCATTATCCAATTAGACGAATAACCGTGTTCATTGCGAGTCGTAATTTACGACTTTATTAAGTGGAATTATTGTCGAGAACCTGTAGTGAAACCCAAAAAGTACGATGAAAAATTGCTTTCCATTCAGGTGTCATTATTTGATTATTAAGTATTTCCAGATTTTAACAAGCTTAAGTCTGATCGTATCAAACCTTTGTAAGCTTATTATAGGCCTATATGGAACGTTGGTAATATTGGGCGTTGAAAAGTCAGATTAGGTGCATGTTTAACAGATCCTTTTTGTCCAAGGGTCTTCACTTGACAGGCCTGTGCACTCTACAGAGCATCTGCTTGCTTGTCAATAACCTGTTAAAACTGGCTGGTATTTAATAGTTTAGCTGTAGCAGTCTAATTCCGATCATTTTTATTTAGCGATTTAAAGAGATCGATAGAAAATTCTATATGTGACGACATTGCTGGCTCGATATTATCAATCACTGTCTTCCATGCCAACACTCGTCTTATCGAACCAAGTGCTGTCGATGTGATGGACAGTTGGGCGGACAGACCAGTCGATAATACCGCACCAGACTATTGACATGCAAGTTAGCGTTCAGCTATAGATTACATGCCAGCGCTTCCATTCCTCGTATTTTACTTAGTTCAAGCCCGCACACTTGCACAGTTACGTCGACTGAACAGTTTCGGTCGTCGGCGCTTTGCTGTTGCGGGCCCGTCGACTAGAAATTCGCTGCTTGACAATCTTCGTGACCCAGAACTGAATCTTGACACTTTCAAACGTCAGCTGAAGACATACTGTACCTGTTTGCGAAATATTGATGACAAAATGTATTCAGCGCATTAGAGATCTTTTTTGAGTATGCACTATATAAATTTACACTTTACTTACTTATTTGCTTACTTACGTATAGGCGGCTCAGTGGTATTTATTCCGTTTTCGTTTATTCACGGCTATCGCGACAACTGGAATTGTATTTCGCAACAGCTGCAGCGCACAAGCTTACCGGACACTTCGAACCTACGACACTTCGGACCTAACTTTTTAGGTCCGAAGTGTCTCAGACAGTTCGGACCTAAAATCTATAGCAGCATGAATTAAACTGATTCAAATAGGCTTGTGATATAAGATATGAGAATGTACATTGAATCGCAACAAACGATCAATCCATTTCATTCAACATTGTCATTACTGACCAAATAAAAGTAGCATATACGAGGGTTGATCAATAAGTAATGAGAATCAAGGTATTAGACCTATTTTTTCACAATTTATATATCGGTAAAAATACATTTTCCACGAACACGTATAAGTTTGTTGCGCATGTGACGTCATGGTAATTTTTGACGTCATAGACCGTCATATAAAAACGATTCGCCGCATCGGTGCAAACAACATTGAATCGTACCTAGCAGACATCACAGAAATGAAATTTCCGATATCGAAATCGATGATAGTTACTGGGGGTTTGATCGTTATTGTGTGCAGAATGATCTTATTGTATGAAGGCAGAGTCGCCAACATTTTGTTGGGCAATCTTGTGGTCTGGACTGTTTTACTGGATTTATGGCAGGGCGCGCGGGGCTTGCTCTTGGGCCCCGCACATTGAGGGTCTTCGGGCAACAAGTCAAGAATCTTGCTAATCTCTTTGTCAACACAACAGATGATATAAACTGTTAACTTTTCGATAAAATTTAACTGGTAACGTTAAATTTTGACTAGACGTCACAATTAGCTCTGGCGCTCTTATTTACGGCCAACGCAGATTAAGACTATCGTATATTCGAAGGTGCAAATGAGAAATTCGTAAACGTGTTTGTTAGGGCTTTCAAAAAATCAGATGCTTCAGGACATTGCTAAATTCGGCTGTTGACTGAAGAATATTGTCGTGCAACAACGAGCCTAATTCTACGCTGTTCGCGTTAACACTCCAAATCGTTTCTGTTTAACTCGCTGTAACGTCACAAATTACAATGGAGTCACATCTGCAACAAACCCATATGTGTTTGAAAAAATGTACTTTGTACAGGTATATAGTTTATAAAAAAAATTAAGTCTAACACATTGATTCTCATCACTTATTGATCAGTTCTCGTATAAAGCACATATTATACCGATTTCTGTAACTGTGACTGACAGTTTGTCCAGTTATCCAATTGTCCAACTAATTAGGCCTACACTAAATGCTTTAAATACATACAGTTCTGCCGCTCATGGGTGTCGAGATTATGGGTGCAAAAAATTGTAATTTTCTCGCGTAATTTTTTTCTAAATGACAGTTTTTAGCTTTAAATTTTTCATTTTATGGCGAAAATTCTTTAAAAAGTTATTTTCCGACAGCCTAAAGTTTTGCGGAATTAGCGACCCCACCCAAGCGACATTTCGCACCTGCATCACCGCTTTCATGTTTGACTTAACATATACAGCCGTTATTCTCCAAAACGTGTTGCTAGTAACAGAAACATATAAGTTACTGAAAAATAGGTCCGAAGTGTCTCGTACTTTTCGGCCAGATTTCAGTGTTTTAAGACACTTCGGACCTAAAAGTTAGGTTCGAACTGTCTTAGGTCTGAAGTGTCCGCGCACAACACGTGCCTCTGATTCTGACTCGAGATGGTGGACTGTTCTGTAGCCTACTGCAGTAGATAAATTACCCATCTTTCAGCTTCGCTCGTGGCCGATCGCTGAAGCAGCCAGGAAGGTTGCTGAAGTCGAACGTCTGCGATAACAAATCGTCATTTTCGTTACGGGCTGTTTAACCATTACAGAAAGTTTGACCTTTATGAAACACAAACGGTTGGGCTTTTGTAATGGTTAAACTTTTTGTTTCGCTATTATGTGTACGTGCATTTTGCCTGGAAAGGCCGTCCCGAAATGACCTATATTGTGTCGGGCGGGACCTAAACCCCTACTCATTCACTCACTCGCTATTGTTATCTGTACGTCTTTATTTCACATTGCATCATACATAGTAGCCTATTGGCGTGATACGCATACGACGCGCCATACGCACTTCACAACCGACAGTGATAATAATAAACTAAGTAGCCTAGTTCTGTTCCAAGTGTATGTGTCTTTACTGTTTCATAAAAGTATGTGATTCCTTCATACATGCAAAAAAATAGACCACTAAATTTTCAGAATATCAATTGATGGAATGGAAACTAAAATGGTTGTTGTTCAGTTATCTGCGGGATCGTTCGCTGGTTTGGTGACGGTCGGTTTGTACCTTCACGACTGTTCCCTAACAGACATCGATGCCGCTCTGCTCGCACCTCTCAACAGCACTCTGCGCTATTTGTGGCTCAACGGCAACGAGTTGGATCATTTCGACGTTCAGCTGGCGCACTCGTTCACACCGCTGCATCATCTGCGACTAGGTTCCAACCCACTGCGGTGCGACTGCAGCGCCGCATGGTTGAGACTCTTCTACGAGCGTCACGTTGATGTGTTCCGCGGCGCGCTGCCTCCGTCTTGCTTTCGCCCCGCGCGACTGCGTGGTCTACAGCTGGGTGACGTTGATCCAGCCAATCTGCGCTGTCGACCGCCGTCCTTTACGGCACTCGACCGCCGTCCTTTACGGCACTCGACGTTCGTTTCGACGTTTCCTCGCCGCCACACCACACACACGTCTCTCGGCAACGATTGCTCTGTGCCGCCGTTGGTGACCCGACTCCGACGCTGTACTGGATCCAGCCGAGTGGACGGACGACCCGGTTCGAGCGGCCGACACGAGATGGCGACGTGGAACAGGTTGAAGCGGTGCTGGAACTGAGTGACAGCAGCAGCAGCGACGACGAGGACGAGGACACGTCGGCGATCTCAGGACTGTATACGTGTATTGCCAACAACAACGTCGGCAATGTCACCATGACGGTAGTCGTACCATCACAGCCCAGTCCGCCGCCCTTCCTGCGGAATCCAGACAGTCTCCAGGCAACCGACGCACGGAGACTTAGCTCCACGGCCACGACGAGGAAGATCTTTGCAGCCTCGACGACACCGGCCATTCTACAGTCTATCCTGCTTGGAGACAGTTTACTGCAGCTGCAACGACTGGCCGCGTCCAACGCCCCTGCGTCACCTCCGCCCTACTCACTGCTGGCGGGAACCAGACTACGAAACCACTCCACGGCCGCCGACCTCGCTCAAACGCCACACCAGCATCAGGTGCCCGTAGCCAGCAGTCGCGCCAGGTTAGCACTTCGTCAACTCACGATTATGAAGTAAATTAGTGGATTACCGGCTGAATTTGTTCGCTTTCGCCTTCTGTTGCTGATTATTTTTCAATATTAGATACCGCACTGCTGGAGTTGGTATAGCGAGTACGCAGTACGATCTTATACTACTTCAGACAGTGCGGTATCGCACTTAAACCACGCTTAGATCGCAGTTTGATTTGTGACGCACGACTGCAGCTAAAAGTTGTGAAAACAGTACCAGGGCAAGCTAACTGTGTTTTAAATACACGTAGGGACCCTATTGAATTCATTCGCTTTCTCAGATGCACGCTAATGGGACAATGAGGAATTCCTGTGAATCCCTTAATTTCGGATCTCGTATAATGGATTGTTTTACAGTTCTAAACTCCATGGGGATAGGGTTGCTCAAAAATTGCGAGAATTTTCGAGGTTAAAATTGCCATGAATTCACACATGGTTTTTGGGGTGTACGAATTTAACAAACAGCCGACTGACAAAAGGCCACGAAACTGGTTTTTGGTAGAATTTTTCTTCTAAATAAAATGCACATTTTTGGGAATGACCACTCACCATGTACTATGAGAGATCAACTAACAATTTTTGTTGCTGTAGTTTATTAAGCGCGTTTTGTTTTTTTTTGTACTCAGTGAAGCGAGTCATCAAAAGATGCTGTTTTATCGTCGTCGCATGCGAAAGGCTCCGATACAGCATGAGACAATGTTCGTGCATAAGAGACATAAAAAATTGGATTCAGCAGTTTGACGAGTTAACTTATGCATAGTGAAAACCAGCGTGGTGACCTTTTTTCCGGTGTTTGTATGTTCGGGATTCGGTTTTTGGAGCGTAGCGTTGTGTCATACGAACATCGTTAATAGTCTTTACTTCACTGTGACTACTTACTTCACAGTTCTTTAAATCTGATATCATCTGAACCGAAAACAGCAAATCGTAGATAATACACGTTGCTTCCGTATTCGTGTCGATGTGTTATTGGCAAATAAGCCCACAAGCCCATAAGCATAATGTCTAATACATCTTCCCAGTATTGAGCGTACTATTTGACCGTTTGAGTTAATGACCGCCTGGCACTGTGTGAATGGCATTTGGCGGAAATCCGGGATTAACCCTGGGATTCCTGGAATTCCGGATGCATTATTCTATACGCAGTATTCCTCGCTCAGCTTGGAAATCCCTGGATAGCAAAACGCTGCAACAACCGACCGATGTATACGATTATGATACATATACTTACTTTTATTAGGCCTACTTTTTCGTAACTCTAAACGAATAATTCCGTGTGATTCGTTCAGGCGCAGATACTGACAATCATTCACCACTTTGCGGATGTTCTCCGCGCATTAACATATCCCGTAAGCAGTGTAGTTTTGGTTCAAGGCTGCAAACAAACTAGTGTCGGAAAATGCAAGCATAAAGTTGGCGTTCCTGTGTGCTCTGTCTCTGTAATGGCGTGTTTACACGATCCAGCAAGCGTCCAGCAAACTCCCAGCAAATGCATTCAAAATGCACGTGCTAGGGCCTAATGCTGGACGTTTGCTGGATCGTGTAAACACCCTATAACTCACTCCCACGTGAACGGTTATCCGTCAAGCTTGTCTTCAATCTCTAGTTATGGACTAAACAAATGGTTTCAGGATTATCGGCGTGCATGCTTCTAGATTAACTTTTTGACAGGAAATATGGTTTGGCGGTGTTCTCTGTAATCTGTGACCGTTAGCGTTATTATGCGGCCGACCTAATAAGCCGTACGAGTCTTGCTCGTCCCTCTGTTTGTCCGTCCGTTTATTTGTCCCACACAAGCTCTTAAATCGAAAACTATAAGATACAGAAAAACTTAAATTGGTGCGAGTTCATCCGGGCAAAAGTAACGAGCGCGCCAATTTTCAACTTAAGAAAGTCAAAAGCCAGATTTACGGCAGCAAACATTATGTCGGCATCGAACCGACACAGTTGTCTAGTTTTTTGCATTGTATTTTTTGTAGGTTTAGTTCAGCAGAGATGGCATGTGCGGTTGTGGTGACACACGTCTGCACGCTGTTATTGTGTGTCGCTGTCGTCGTTCTACATCGCAGTCGTCGACGTCTACGTGGTCTGGTCGTACTCAAGGGTGGTCGTCAGCGGCCTCGGCGTGAGGTCTGTGCCGGGGCGCTGAGAGCCGCCTACGAGCGCCGTGGAAACGCTGTGGGGTCACACGGCTGTCTGTCGGACCACGAGAAGACTGTCATGTCTTTGGACCGAGGGACGAGTGACGGAGAGACAGTCTCGTTTAAACGCGGAGTGCGTCAGTACACGCTCAATGACTACTACGCTAGTCCCAGTGACGTCCGGTGACTACAGTTATATACGTCTTATCAGTCAGTTACCCTCGCTCGGTCGTCACCGTCCGATGTGTCTTGCGCGCGATTATCGCATCTACGTTGCGCGATCGATCGATAGCGCTGCGCGATCAACGGATCTGTGGTTAGGGTTAAGGTTGGAATTAGGATTAAGTTTATGGGGCTAAGCTTAACCCTAACTCTAACACTATCTCTATTAAGATTTCGCAGGTCCGGTGATAGCGTGCAACTTGTCAACCACTTTGTGGTAGAGCTGTCAAATTAACGCGTTAACGCGTTAATAAATTAACGCACGTTAAAAGCATTAACGCACATACGTAAATTTACTAAATTCTGCGAAGCAGCAGTTCCAATATTCTACTATACCGCGGTTATTTGACGATCAAATAATATTCAAGTCATTAAAAATTGTTTTGTTGCCGTTACATCACTACTGTCACGGTCCTGCGACACAGGCACGAGTTCGTCGGTGTCATTTCAGTCACTTTCTCGATGTGGTCCACCTACAATATTAGCAATAGCGTTATTAACGCGTTAACGAATGCGTTAAAAAACTAACTCTTCGACAGCACTACTTTATGGTGAACCTGCGTCTAGACTCATTACTTGCTCACAGTACAGTGCTTTTGCGTATTTTATCTGTCCACTGTGCTTGGGAATAAAATAATGTATCTACTAACTTATTTAATGCATAAGACTACAAAAATAGTTTGTATAAAGATAGTTTGCTGTGTTTTTGCCATAAGATGAGCAATAAAAACAGAGGCATCGTGGCGGGGAGGGAGCAAGGAAAAATTGACCCTCTAAATTTAGCTTCTCGAAATAAACGACTTATTCTTTTCAGGAATTTTTTTTTTCAAAAAATATAAAACCTGGAGCTAAAAGTCCTATATTTTGGAAAACAAATTTAGAGACAAAATGGATATTTTTAGCACCCATAATTTTCTCTGAAATTTGTAGCTGTATCTCTGTTGAAAAATTGCAGCTTTTTGCCTCCTATTTTATAACTTACGATGCCACTGAAAAAAACACTGGCAGTAACAACTACTGTATAAACACTGAAACAATATGTACTTCCGCCGAGATAAATTTAGAGATATTTAAACCGTATGCTTTTCAAAAAATCATGGATCTGGATTGAGATGAGTATCGCCATGCACCGAAGTCTAACCATTTGGTCCTTGTCCCAGTTAGAGGTACGGCGTGGACAAGAACCATGCAGTAGGGCCTAGTCCCTCTAATCCATAACATTCGATCAGAATCTATTTTATTTTTAATTTTTACTGTAACTTTGTCAAACGTGGTCCGTTTGCTACAAAATTTTGTATTTAGTGTCACAGACAGCGTGAACAAATGTTGCAAATTTGGTGACTGTATGATTTCTACTTTCTCGTGTATGCATATATTGTGGCTAAACTGTATGTACCACTTCTTTCTTCGGCGGAGGTCGTTTATTGTTAGTATTAGAGCAACGATGTGTTGCATTCGTTGTCTAAACTGACTGCGTGTGACTTATGGGGTGTTTACACAATCCAGCAAACGCCCAGCAATTCACGTGTATTTTGAATACATTTGCTGGAAGTTTGCTGGACGTTTGCTGGATCGCGTAAACACCCTATTACTATGCAATGGCAGAGAAATTTTATCGAGCGTCTTTGCCTGTTGGGTGACGTTCGACCTCAGTTGCCCCTCGCCAAAAAATAGCCTGTTTGATAATTTTTTGTCTAAAACTTTTTACGAATATAAAATTTGGGGCTGGAAATCCCCCACTTAAAATAATTTAAGGGCAAGATTAAACTTTCAAGCACGCATGCATATTTTTCTCTACCGGAAATTTGCAGCCGTCCGTAGGAAAACTGCAACTTTTTCCCCCACTGCTGCATTTAACCCTTTACGCAGTTGCTGTATTTTGTATACTTTACGCGTTTGGTGTGACCAAGCGTCGGCTGTTATTTAGGCCTAACTATTTTCTGTGTATCAGTATTAAATATATTGCATCGACTCTGTTTGTCTTGCGGATGCAGTAGCAGGTGCATTTTTATTAACCGTATGTGCTAAGCTCCTCATAACGTGCGCGTTAGCGTCTCACGTCGACGTATAACTGAAATGCCGAATGCTCATTGCTCAACAGCACCGGTCATAAAACTGTTTGCTGTCATTAGAACTTTTACAGTTCCACATTATTATGCAGCCGTCCTATAGACTGCGTTACGTGTCTTATTTGTCCGTCTGACGTTTTTTTTCGTACGGGCTTCAAACTCAAAAACTAAAAGACGTGAAAAGTTTTAAAAAGCAAAATTAGCGTCAGCGTTTTCATGGGCAAGCGTATCTAGTACGCCAATTTTTCGCGTCACAACATCAAGCAAATGCTGTATATCTAGTGCATATTTTTTACACACGCCGACCGCTCAGGCACGTCAGGCGGATTCAGCACCGACTGCAAACTAGACTTAATTACTGTTGCTTGTTTTAGTGTCGGTGATCATGTCGTTCAAACTATAATGTGGCCGACAATGTAACATGAAACGCAATAATTCACTTGTAGTTCATTAATTATGCGTATTGTAGGCCTACAGTACAGAATTCGTATGGCATGAATACATTAACATATTAACGGCCAAGCGGAGTGTGCTTCATTTCGCCGCTGCAAGCTTTTACGGGCATAGGCTAATGTGCCACGGGGCATAATATGACACAGATGAATAGAATAATTCAATAAAATGATTGGTGGACACTATGCATAGTGCCTTTGATGTCTAAAAGGACAGTATGCATAGTGGACAACGTAGGGGTTGCGCGGGGGCGGAGCGACTGCAAGTTTATGGGCGGGCAATAGACTACTCGTGAGATGACATCGCATTTACAAACACCCGCATCTGAGCAGAACTCGACCTCCTAGAAATAAAACACCGTGCTGGCACAAGCGAAATATTGTAACTCAACTCTAAGCTCTGTACAACTTTTATAGCATTTCCATTTCCGGCAGGCCATCTACCGACGCATCCAGCAAGAAGGTCTCACTGCGCACTACGAAGACGAGCAAAGTCCTTTGCGACGCTGGATGCGGCAGCTGATGGCGATGACGGCGCTGCCGACGACGCTCGCGGTTCCGCTGGTCTGGGACTGGATGAAGGTGCCTCCTTCCGTCGACCCGCACACTGACGCCAAGGCTCGGTCGTTGGCCGAATACTTCGAGCGCACCTGTGTGTCGGGAGACTTTCCAGCCAGTCTCTGGACACACTATGACAACGTCGGGCCTCGCACTACGAACCTCGCCGAGGGTTGGTACAACGGACTCAACAGTCGGTTCGGTATGTCGCACCCGACGCTGCGACTGTTTCTCGGCTGGCTCCAGAAATACCAATTCGACGTGCAGTGTCGGCGAATGCAGCTGGAAGCCGGAAAGCCGCCGAAGCCGAAATCTCCGGTGTACGCGAAGCTGGACGCCGATCTGTGGCAGGCGAAGATGTTGTTCAGTGTGCAGTACGGGCGCATCTTCTGCGACGTCTTCCCGTACAACGCGTCCGTCGGACTATGGCAGTTCCGCGTTGCTGCCGAGCACTACGACTGGCTCGAGTGAGCTATTTGCTAGGCTGCAAGTGACCAGAGATATGCAACGGATTAGTTTACATGAGTAGGCCTAATGCGCATACTCAGCCTTATATATAACTTTGATGATGGGCCTCTGGTACAATAGCAACGGCAGGTTAAAATTCTGTTAAAATTTGATTATTTTCTTCGACTTCTTAACGGCCAAAAATGACTAATGATGAACGTTTGTAATCATATTTCATCTCGCATTGGACATTTAGGCCTACTGACTACGAAAACAGGGCAACAGCCCTAATTCAAACTAT
>Ga0209367_1010805_pt1 | contig 12181 bp, 13 predicted proteins | sample WorMetLIZISLAND2_FD_187412 | JGI IMG/M metagenome (GOLD analysis project Ga0209367, IMG submission 187412) | Marine gutless worms symbiont microbial communities from Max Planck institute for Marine Microbiology, Germany - Olavius geniculatus... ... | reverse complement strand
GTATCGAAGGCCTTTGAAAAATTGAATGAAAAGACGTGAACGTAGTCGTTATCATTCAGCATTGAGCGCACGGTGTGTAACATCGCCACGATTGCCGCCGTCGTGGAACCGGACGGCCGGAATGCAAACTGGTCGCCGAAGTCAAGTGACGGGTACGGTTGTGACAGAGCTGAATAAATAAAGTTACGGACGACAGCCCTAGTAGCCAGTAAACGCCGTCATAGCAACTATATCAACGATATCGTCCATATCGTCTGCTGTCAAAAATACGTTCTATCATAATCAATACGGGAGCATCTATCCATTTTATTTCTTCACAAAACACTATACACAGTATACACAGTATAAATTGATCAGTAGTGATTAATTGCCATGCCTGGAACTTCATTTTAATGCGCGAACTGCCGTTCTAACCGGCAAAGTAAAGCAATGTTTCTGGTACAAATAAGCAATGAACTGCAAATCGCCCTGTTTAATCGTCAATTATCTGAATTGATCCGCCAATATTTGGCCATCAACTTGATGGGAGATTTGATAGACTATTAGTTGCTAATTGGCGATGGAAAAACGGTCACTGAGATGATCTCCGATAAAGTCCCAAAGTTGATCGGAGATCAATTTGATCGGCCATCAAATGTGCATGGAAAAACAGGACCTAAGACTGCGCACAACATTAGTCACTCACCAGAACGGGCCAACTGTTGGATGTATTCCAAACCATCAGCAACAGAAATTCTCAGCTGATCATCGGCGGTAAAGTTAAACCACTCTGTCGCTACTGACACAATTTCCTCGTCAATTTCCACAACGTCAATTTGCACCTGCACAAAGCAAATGCACACAGTAAAAATCAGGATGAGGAACTCGAGGATTGACCTCAACTTTGAAGACAGCTCCAAGAAAAAAATCATGGTCTTGGCCTCAAAGAAGTCTAACCTAGGCCTCAAAGACAGCCTTGGTTTCTGGTCACTTGTAATGAATGTGTTCAGTGCAATGAGTTTATGGTATCTGCATGACATACCCACTTTTTGTGTAGCCATGATCGTGCAAGATCAAGTATTTGAATTGGCAGTTTTTATTTGGCGCAGAGAGGTTATTAGACAGCCCATCATTACACTCCATTACCTAGTGGCCTTGGGCTTGGCCCCAAAAAACACTAGCCTGGCCTTAGCGTTGAAAATACTTGCCTCAAACACATCCCTGTGGACAACAGTACAGGTTCAGTGATATTCTATGCAACAGCTCTTGTAGAGTTACGATCATCAAAAAACTGACTACTGCTATGAGTATTTTACCACTCAAAGGCACAACGTCTGACTCATCTACAGAGTGCACAAAAATCCTAGCCAAATTTGATACACCATAACTTTCTTAATTTTGAGTGTAGTAAAGTTCTAAAACACAGCAGTGAAGTATGTTTATTTGAAAATTCTAACTACAAACTTATTTATGAAACTCACAAACAAAACAAGCATAAATACAAATACGAAGACAAAGACAGGCTAAAAAATTATTAATGTTGCCAAACAAAAAATAAAATAAATATGTTTGTGGCAGTGACAACAAGAAATCTGAGCTAATGTTCACGAGACGCACGAGAGCTTATGGCAGTTCCTGTTCCCAGCTAACATCGATTATCTCCATCCATTTCGTCGCACTTCACTCTTCTGCAGCCAAAAATCGCACAAAATCACAAAATCCTCTATTTTCTAGGTCCAAGGTCATGCAAGGGCATCGATGTTGACATCATTAACAAGCATGTCACGACTGCGCTTGTTATATTAATATAGGCTATAGACACAAAGATCTCGCAAATATCTCTAACAGAAGCTGAGTTATAGCCCATTTTGTCCCAAATTTCGTTGCCATGGCAACCAAGAAAAGTCTGGGGTAAATTTGAATGACACTGTTAGATTGGCCATCCCCGAAAACCATACCTTGAACCAAAAATTACGACTCTACCTTATACACAGCCAAAGTTATGACCATTTAAAGAATTGTTAAATTTCCCCCATAGGCGTCATTGTAATTTTTTGGAATTTTTTTGAATAAATACATTAAATATTAATTTCACTGCATGAAATTTTGTCACATAAAAACTAGAGACCCTAAGCTATCATATGATAAATGCTCTAGTATGACGCCACCGGTGTTAATTCACAATGTTAAAAAGAACACACAACAGCCACAGACCCATTCTTTCATATTTTACGCCACATTAAACATTCCTGACATTTATATAATGTCAGAAATGTTTAATAATTTTCAGAAATAATTTTCAGAAATGTTTAATAATTGTCAGAAATGTTTAATAATTTTCACATCTCAGTGACAATGATTTTGAACAACTGAAATTCAAGGACTTTCAAATTCCAAAACCATCAAGACCCAATTTGGTTTCTCTAGAACTTTCAATGGCCAAGATACTACTTTCAAAAACCCGTAACCAAAAACAGAGTGATCTTACATTAGGAATATTTAGTCGTAGAAACATTGGTAAGCCCCCTCCACCCAGCCCAATCAGAACAATCTGCAAGCCAGCATCTGCAGGCAGCACAAACAAACACAATGTGCACAATTCCAGCGATAAAAGTAAGAAAGCAATAATGTGGAATTTTAATGACATTGTATGAGAATTCTTTGGTATATAGGGGGGCGCTGAAATCGCAGGAGTGGACATCGCGGCACCAAGTAGCAGGAATGGACATCGCGGAAGTGGACATTGAGGGAGTAGTGAAACAGCAATAAGCAGTGATCAAAACCAGTGGCAAATCAAAGGTATCTCTTTTTGAGCAACGTAGTCCCGAACACTGCTCACTGGAAGTTAAGAGATAAATACTTGCGAGTAGACAGTATGAGTAGAGATTACACGGGGACAGGCGGCAACGCAACGCAACATTAAAGGACTAGCATACCTGTAATGAGTGCTAATTACTGTAGCACTGTTAAGCGTGGACTATAAAAATATACGCTGCACATTTGTTTCTCGTGGTACATTTACGCGTATGATACGAGCATGGAACAAGAGTATAGGCAGATAAAGAAAGGTCACGGTTTCGTGTACGTGTATTATTATATTAGCACAACATTATTTCTTTCCATTTCCTGCTTATAGGCTACACGAGACTGACTGCGAGCTAGGATCTCGTAATTTTCACTAGAGACAGTGTGAACTTTGCTACTAACTGTTTGAGTGCTTTATTTCACACGTTTGCGATGCGATTGCATTTGACTTTTACAGTATTTAGTAGCATCATAAATATCCAAAAATCTCCACTATTCACATTCTTTGAGTTGACATGTCCAAAAACATAGTGTTCCGTTTCATGGTTATAGGCTACACGAGAGCTTGTGTTTTGTGCCGCATTTGCCAAAAATAACTGCAACACATAGGCCTACTAAGCGTATAACTGAGACTTTTCTGTGCGCGCATACTTTTTCTACTACCAATCACTCCTGCAATGTCCACTCCCACGATGTCCACCCCTGCTACTTGGTGCCGCGTTGTCTACTCCCGCAATGTCCACCCCTGCATTTTTGACCGTGCCACGATGTCCACTCCCACAATTTCAGTCGTCCCGTATATAGTATTAAAAAGCCAACAAATTAAAAAGCTAATGATGCCCCAGTGCTTCATTGCTACTGACTGTGAAACAAAAAAGCATCACAGATTCAGCAGAATGTTTAAAAAGCTCGTTTCTAATATCAATCACAGAAACAGCGGTTACAGCAATATACCATTTATACCGTTGTTAGTTGTTACGACATGATCTACCTAAATCAATGTCTACATTTATAAGAATTAAGCTTTGATTAATCGATGACACATTTCTTTGTTTCTTTGTTTATCGGCTGCAATGAATGGCAAATAAGGTTGAATATATATTTCAATATCTGAAAGCCAGTAGTAAGTATGCAGTACCAAGTGCATGTGGCAGGTCTCGTATCAGTGAAAGCCCAGCAACGATGGTGCTGTAATAGTTACATGCAAGCTTGTTATGATCGATGACAACAGCTCCAGGAGGCTTATTCTTCCTGACCGCTGCCTTGCCACCTTTCCTCTTCTTACTTCCACCTTCTGCATACACATCAAAGCACACAATATAGAAGCCACGTCTAAGTCTAACAAGAAGCAAGGAAAAGCTGACCATACCGACTACGTCAGAAGGCCAGCACCAGACTTCCAGTTACAGAAAGGAGGTGATTACTCTTAGGTGACTTTAGTTGCACAGATGGTACGTTAATGCTGCTCTAGAATGCTACAATCAATGCTAGTGAAATAGACGTCACACATAATTATCTTGCCAGACATTATACCTTGTAAATTATAAATATGTTACAGCTTGTTTGGCGGAATGGGAGAAAAAGATCTGTGATACTGGTAGACTGAGAAAACCGTGGTGTACATAGCCTTACCTTGTACCAGACTTGCTTCAGACTGAACTAGATTCTTGTTGGAGAGAAAAATCAGTCGTCGATGAAGATCTCCTGAGACATCAATGTCTTCTACTACAAAATCTCCACTCAGACTGCTGCTGCCTCGGTGACGCTCTGTCCGAATGTTTATCTCATCTCCCAGTGACAGAAATGGACTCTGTAATAATAATAATAATGATGATGATGATGATAATACATGATTAATATAGAAATGGACTCTATGCTCGATAAAACTCAACACTATGAGCTTTAGTAAATTCAAAGCAGTTGATACACCATGTTCAGAAAAGTGTCAACTAGTGTTATTTTTTGAATAACTGCATAGAAAATAGGCTGATTTCAATAATGTTTGGAATGCAACATCACATTAAGAAAGTTGATGTAAATGACTGCAGTTTTGCCCAACTCACGTTAATACTGTTGCTACACTACCTAGTAAAATGCAGAAAACGTAGTCTGGCCATTTACAACAACGAATTCATAGTGGGTAACTATGACTATTGCATTTTACAAGGTACTGTAGCAACAGTATTAAAGTGAGGTAGATAAAACTACAGTCACTTATGTCAAACTTTTCATGACATTGCTTGTGCCTCAGTAACTTTTACCAATATGTTTACATATTACTGACCTGCTTGGCAACATTCGGTGGGGCAAGTTCCAACACTTTCTCACTAAGCTCAGACTTGACAGTATCCAGACTGTCATAGGAGTGTTCACGATGCAATGTGACTACCAGCAGTCGCTCGTAGCCAGCATTCCGTCTCAACTCAAGACGACCTTCCGACGTCGAGAATAACCATTCCATCTCTCTATAACATCATTCACATTTTAGGGATGAGTTCAAGATCGAGGCCAAAGCAAGCTGAGTGAGAATGAAATGCCCTAAAAACCAAGACGTGGCTGCTCCACCCCAGAATACATACCATTACGAGTATTGAATGTTCTAATGGAAGCAATTGCACAAATGTGCATGAGAATTTTAATTAGTAGCAGAAAATCAGATGCCAATTAACTGAAACTGTATAGTGAGACTGATGCTCAACAGTGTGCAAAACTATGAAAATAAAATTAATTATAAAAAACAAAATATCATTACAGTAAACAAAGCCAAAACAGTGTATAAATTAGAAGTATATTAATTAATGACTGTCATGAATATTAAATACGAAACACAAGACCAGGTTGCCAATTTTCACTACAAAATTCTATTCCACTAAATATCACGAAGACATAAATATCTCGAATGCCAAACCTTCCTTGAGGCACGATGAAAATGGCAAACTTTTTAGCAGGAGGCAAAACTCGTGGCCCATCAACCACATGGACTGTGTATCTGGGTGACTTGCTGTCTGACGAACTATACAGATCCAGAGAAATTTGATCTTCAAGACGAACTCTACAGCCAAAATGGTCAAAAAACGTCAAGTCCTTACCCAGCCACAAGGCCCATAAGATGACGCTCACTTTTGTTTCCTTAGCCTTAAGCCTGACACTGGTTTCCACTGTGAGACCATCTATAAGAGACTGGTGCATCTCACAATGTGCCTGTTTACATCCCAGCTTTCGCTGGTACTCACCGCACCTACCCACAGAGGGATGGTCAGGCTGAGTTGACCTAAATGGCTGGTTATATGCTGGGATGGTTTATTCGCCTGCTGGTGGTCACCAAATTTAATACTAACCGGCCCTAGCATTGATCAACTTCATTGACGTGACTAATGATGTTACCATTAGTATAATTTTCAGCCCGTAAGATGTAAAATAAAAAAATTTCGTGCTTTCAGTTGCAGCCAAAAATAAATTATGGATGGGGGTGGCAGAAATTTTTTTTATTATTTATTTTTATATCACAATGTGTCATGTAATATTACCCAACAATGCATAAAAACACACTGATACACTATAAATAGCACTCACAAAAACTTTAGCAACAAGAAATCTAAGTTAATGCTCATGAGATGCGGTTCCTCTTTGCAGGTGATTTGGTCTAACTCCATCCATTTCGTTGCAATTCACTCTTTTGCAGCCAAAAATCGCCAAAAAATCACTAAAAACCCATATTTTTAGGGTTCAAAGTCATTCAAGGTCATCGATGTTGAAATTTCTAAGAAGCTTGTCACCAGTGCTTGTTATGACAAGCAACATGTCTGTGCCTATCTGCAACCATTTTCACGTTAGACAAGCCAACAGCGAATAAATAACCACTTTTTAGAAAGGTACCCCTTTCTGACACTCGCAGACTTTGATTGCTAAAATCAACATTCAATGCTAAAGATTTCATACAGAGGTTGTCTTGGTCTATCTCCAGCAATTTTGGCACAATTCACTCTTGAAATGCGTGTCGCAGCCCGAAATCGTGAAAAATTCACTAAAATCCCCCATTTCGGGGGTTCAACGTCATTCAAGATCATTGATGTTAACATTTCTAAGAAGCTCATCACCAGTGCTTGTTATGATAAGCAGCATGTCTGTGTCTATCTGCAACCATTTTCACGTTAGACAAGCCAATAACGATAGAATGACGCCTTTTTAAAGGGGGTGCCCCTCTTTCTCCCTCTTGTTCGCGGGGACCCTTTCACCCAGCGGCATGAAATTCCGTCTAGGCCATCATACGGTGAAAACCCGAAGTCTCTGTCTCACATGGAATGGTACTGGGACGTGACACCAAAACACCAAGACAGACACCAAGAGAGACAGAATTACCATAGCTAATATGCGCTATAGTACGCTAGCTCTGCACGTAAAAATACTGCAACATTTTAAACTAGATGTAAACAGTATTCTTCAGTAAAATTTTGACAATATGCTGAGAACTGCGCTGACATTTTTGAAGGTCGAATAAAAATTTTAGGGATGCAGGTTTTTTCTAAAGACGAACAACAACCGAAAGCACGAAGTTTTTTCTTAGCTTGATATTAACAATTATTTTCAGTGCATCTATCTTGGTCATGGGGGCAGTTTAGCTTAGTTAGTAACTAAGCAACTAACAACTTAGTTAGTAACTACGCAAAACCGCCCTTGCAACCAAGATAGACACACTGAAAATAATTGTTAATATCTAAGTTACTGGCTGAAAATGATATCATTTAATAACTTGGCAATGTAGCAGAGATGATGCATGACTTCTAATCTTCAGGCAAGTACCAGATAGTAACCAAGTGACATCTAGATAAACCCACAATATTACAAACAAGAAATCAAAGTCATCAATGTTGACAATCCTAAGAAGCCCGTCGCCAGTGCTTGTTACGTTAAGCAGCATGTCTGTGCCTATCTGCAACCATTTTCATGTTAGACAAGCCAGCAGCGGCTACCTATCTAATATAGAAAGTTAGAACACATTTTTAAACGTATAATCAACAATAACTAACGTCATAGGTAGCATAGAAATCTATTAGCATGTCATCAAAAATCGAAATAATTATTTATTTACAGTAGTGATGGAACGAAAACTACAGTTCAGTTACTCGAATTCATTTGATTGTCAAATAACCGCAGTTTAACGGAATATTTCAACTTTCGCTTCACAAAATTTAGTAAATTAACATAAATTTATGTGTGTTAATTTTTTTAAAGCGCGTTAATTTTTTTAACGCGCGTTAATTTATTAACGCATTAACGCGTTAATTAACGCGTCAATTGTGACAGCTCTACTTTCTATGTGATTTATTTTCAGGCATTTTCCCCAGTGTTATTAATGTTCTTGTAAAGTTTGTTAAAAATACCAGTAACATCAAGATGTGTCTAAATATATCAGTAGCATTTTAAAAAACTTTCTAGTGTTAAGTTGAAACATTTTACAATAGTTGATCATAAACATGATGTTTTGCCATTATCCCCAAATAGTATTTTTCGGCATAATTTGGCAAATTTTGCACTAAATGATGTCACTCAAACATGACACTTAATAAACAAAAAACCCATGACATACCCAGTAGTAAGTTGATGTCTAAAAATAGCATAATGCTGCAGTTCTTTCACAGCATGAAGTAATGCATCGACTGAATCAAATCGATCGGGTTTCTCCTCAAAATATGACAACTCCAAGATCTAACACAATAACATGAACCATGATTAAGACCATGTTTTTAGCTAACTGCAAAAAATCATAGATAATAAACGTTAAATTAGTATTAATCTACCAAAAAAAACAAACGCAATGATTTATCGTACCAGTTTAACGTTTGGCATCTTACGGAACTTGGTGAAGACAAAAACAAACACTGGTAAATGAAAGTCTTGTCCCTGAACGTCACTACCAGAACTAGGCACGCGACAGATTCTTGTCATCCAACCACTGCAATCATTAAACAAAATACATTGTAAGCACTGGCTAGTCACGAATGGCAGTACAATAATAAAACAGCTTTAGACTTACAATCAAGACATCATGAGTTCCACATGTCATGCCATTTGGATCAATATCAAGTGGTCAGTACTTTAACAGGCAAACATGTCAACCATCTTGGTACACAACCAACACCAAAATCAACTCAACCTTCCATCCCTCTGGGGTAAAAAAATCGAGTACCGGCCTGTCTCATTGGGGTTAAGGCAGAGTGCCACCTGTGTCAGATGGCAGGTAGCACTGTGTGATCATATAAGGCATCTCTGTAGCTCTGTGATGGATTTCCGATAAATAGCTATGCACAACTTGGGTCAGATTTTCAGATGACACTTGATGGTGGCAGACAACAGAACTGAATGGAAGACGATCATATCCAACCTCAACCTCAAGTTTAAACAAAATTCAGATGATAAGGCGTTGTTGTAATAAAACAAAAATTGTTTAAACTAATAGCGAAAGAAAATTGGACACATACTTGTTAGCAAAGCTGTGAACAATATGGCTTGCAATGTGCTGCTGAGCGAGACTGATGCAGACAAAGCGACCACCCACGCGCAGCACTCGCCCAACCTCATGCAGTATTCTATCAACCTGAGCCACGACCTCTGGAGAGTCATGTGTGAAAACAGCATCAATGGTACCTTTATCCAGCACGACACTAAACTCATCATCCGCAAATGACATCTGCAACAACAATCTGAAAGTGGTTAATTTCTGTATGTTTAGCAGTGGCACAGTGGTTAAAGGGACTGAGCAGCAATTGCCCGAAGGTAAATTTTGTGCTGTCAAAAAATTGTCATAAAATCTTCTCCTTGTCCGAAAATTTTTGTTTAAAAATGCTAAATTTGGGACCGAAAGCATCCATTTTACGAAAACTAAGAAACAAAATTATAATTTTGAGCACTCATAGTCTCCTCTGTTGGAAATTAGCAGTTGTGTGTCAGAATTCTGTCAAAAATTTGCAGCGTCACTGTCAGTCAAAAAATTGCCCTGCCCACATAACGCCAAGCTGATGTTTAGGACAAACAGCCTAGTGCAATTACAGTTACAAACTCTTAACTTTTGGATAACCCTCAAAATCACTTATGAAAACACTAAATGTTACCACAGACTGTAGAATAGAAAAATAAAGTCTAAATCACAATGTGCTTAAAATGACAAACAGCATAAACAGAAAATGTAACACAACTAAAATGTACCTCAAGTAAGTCCATCTGAACAAACTTCATATCTGGTCTGGCATCAGCATGCTTCGATGACATCTGATGAATTACAGTTGAACTAATATCGACATTAATGATGTTGTGATAGCCAACATCATAGAAATCAGCACCGAGTTCAGAATTACCGCATCCAGCCACAAGGATCCGGTCACTTGGGCGAATGTATTTCAGCAGGGTGCCACTTAACTCACCGAATTCTCCATACCTGATGCAATGGAATATAAAAACAGTAAATCTCTTCAAAAAATAAAAATCATAGGAGCATCATATATCAACTCTGTGGTCTTAAGCAAATACACAAAGTGGCCAGTTTTGGGCAAAAAACATTCACTTACTTTTCAAGGACTATCAAGTACTATTTCCAGACCCATTCCTGCAATATTTCACACAAGGTAGTGTAAAGACACATTTAAGATGTGGCGAGATATATAATAATTGCATTATTGCAACTTGTCTGCAGAGTGTGCCAGTGGAAGAATTTTGGAAATCCGTCAATAAAGTAAAGTGCCACATTTTATGGAGTATATGATGTATATAGGATACCGGCCCACTATTCCAAAAGTCTGCTATTCCAAAAGTCCATTGTGCAGATGCACCACAGTGCTAACGTTTAGGTTAAGGTTAGGGTTAAGGTCAGCCTTAGGGTTAGCGAGAATAGTAGACTTTTCGAATAGCGGACCTTCAGAATAGTGGATCTTCGAAATAGCGGACCCGAATCGTATATAGCCTGTGGTACTGGTGCATGAGAGACCCACAATCTGGGGTGGTAGCACTTTTACCACCATTTTCGACAGCCCTTCCAAACTGCGAACCAAAATCCGGCAAACTCCCCACCCAAATTCTAATGGTGGCCCCAACCACAAGCCTAACCTTAAACCTTACCCTAATCTTAAGCCTAGATCGCTATTTCTGGGTAGCACTAATTGCTAAATCGGCTGAATCGGCGCTAATGGAGCATACTAATTACTGCTGCCTATGGTACATACCCAGTACATACCAGGTGCGGCCGCACCTAAATCCAGATGAATAGGTAAGGCCATCGGCTTGGTGGACCATCAGTCCATGAAAAAGCTGATCTTCTCATTTCTTGTCCTCTCGAGACCAGACTTGAAAGCGTTAAGTGTGGCAGAGTCAATAACATGCTGATCCAAGCGATTCCATCTGTTGATGACCCGCTCAGAGAAGAAATGGTGTCTGATATCTAGGCAGCATCTGTTCTTCACAGTCTTAGCCGAATGACCTCTTGTTTTGCTGACAGCGGAAACTGCAAACATACTGTCAAAAGAGATAGTAGACCATCCTTTATAGACTCTAAAAGTTTCCAGAAGGTCTGCTCTATTTCGTCTCTCCTCCAAGGACCACAAGCCAAGCTTCCTGAGTCTTAGGTCATATGGCAGCTGTTTTAAGCCAGGAATCATACGTGTAAATCTGTGTTGTATTTTTTCCAGTAGATGCTTATCCTTCAAGTAGTGTGGAGACCATGCTGATACACTGAATTCAAGATGAGGTCTGACGAAGGATTTGTACAACTGTAATAAAACGTATCTATCTTTGTAGGTAACAGTTCTGCTAATCATACCGAGAACTTTGTTGGCAGTAGAGTAAGCTGCTTGACACTGTGTAGATGGCTTAAGGTCAGCTGTAATTAGTATTCTTAAGTCTCTTTCCTCCAGGACGGAATCAAGCATGTGACCATTCATCAGATAGTAGTATTTCTTGTTGTTGTGGCCTACGTGCATCACCTTACACTTAGCGGTATTGAACTGCATTTGCCATGTAGCGGACCAATCTTCGACAACTTCAAGATCACGCTGGACCAAATCTCTGTCGACAGTGCTGTTTACTATGTCAGCAATCTTGGTGTCGTCAGCAAACTTAAAAACAAAGTTGTAGAGGCCATTTTCCAGGTCGTTTATAAAGATCAGGAACAAGACTGGACCCAGTACAGATCCCTGCGGCACGCCGCTTGTGACCTGTCTCCATGAGGAGCGTTCTCCATTCATACATACACACTGGGTCCTATCATGCAGCCAATCTCTGATCCAAGACTATACCTTCCCACCAATACCATACATGTCCAGTTTCTGTAGTAGTCTGTTGTGGGCAACTGTGTCGAAGGCTTTTGCAAAGTCTAGGTATATGATATCGATACAATCACCATCATTAATGG
>Ga0209367_1010804_pt1 | contig 12182 bp, 8 predicted proteins | sample WorMetLIZISLAND2_FD_187412 | JGI IMG/M metagenome (GOLD analysis project Ga0209367, IMG submission 187412) | Marine gutless worms symbiont microbial communities from Max Planck institute for Marine Microbiology, Germany - Olavius geniculatus... ... | reverse complement strand
GGTCATCAATAAAGATGATGAACATTACAGGTCCTATGCCACTACCTTGTATTATCCCACTTATCATAGCAGCAGCGTCAGATATACAACAACCAACTTTTGTTCGATGTGTACGATCAACAAAAAAATTTTTTAGCCACTGCAGCAAACTACCCTGTATGCCATAATCTAGAAACCGCATGAACAATTTTTCATGAGAGACAGTGTCAAACGCACGAGTAAAGTCTATGTAGGCAACAGTAACACACTTCTTATTTTGTACACACAGTGTCCAATCATTTATTGACTCTAGCAAATTTGTACAAGTTGATCGACCCTTTATAAACCCATGTTGTATAGTGGCAAGTAAGTTATTAGTTAATAGATACTCATAAATTAATAAAGATTTTAGGAAAATAAAATTGTTTTAGGGTTGATATGACTAGGGAAGGTTTTGGATGAATTTGGAAAGAATAATTTGCAGGAAAATTTAATAAATTTAAAATTGCAATAAAACTAACCTGGTAAAATAAATAATTTAGTAAATTTAGGAAAAAATATGGCCAAAAAGAAAATAAAATAATTTAGATAAATGATATAAACCTGGGATCCCTCATAAATAACGCAGCGATTTAAATTTTCATGCAGTATGTTCAAGTGCGTTTTTCTCGAAAATTGCAGCAAGCGATTTGGTTTAGTGTTGCACTCACGAACTCACTTCGTGGCTTAGTGGCTTATAAACATTAGGTATTTGATATTTTTTAACTTTTATGACATCACAGAATTCCGAAAAGCTATTATAATGAACGTCGGCTTAAGTTGCTCGGTCATACCTTGCATTATACCTCAGCAGGTCATATTCTTAACGAGCTGTTTCCAGGCTTGCCGTAGATATGGATATCTATTGATATATCCATAGATATATCCATGGATATATTCATGTGCGGATATGAGATTAAGGCCGTCCTGTGGATATATCCTGTTAATTAAACTGAATGCTTATATGCTTTGTGTTTCTATAATATTTTCTTGTCTGCCGTTTTTACTGTACTCTTTACTCTTTATTTACGTTACTGAGTCAAATGAATAATCAGTGACATCAGCACGCTATTATTTAATCAGCTTAAATTAATTTATTAGTACCGCACTATAACAGCAACAGATTTTAATTTTTGATGCTTTAATACTGTTTGTTAAACAACAAAAGGTTTATTTATTTGAGAGTTTATTTATAATATTTATCAAACGTTTTTCTGCTTACTAACATATTTAACGCTAGTGGGAAGTACAAACGAAAAGCGCTTCAAAAACGTCCACTCCACCCTATATTTGTAGTCGTACATAAATGCAACTTGCGTTTTGGAAAACAAGAATTTCAGCTGTTGCTGGGGTGAGCCGACCGTAGGCTTTTCCTTATATCCGAAGGCCAGCGTCCGATTTCAAGTCGCGGAAAAAAAACAATTTCCCAGAATTACTACATTCTTATTCACGCCATGGTAAAACTGTTTTAGTAAACGCTAAAATCAACATAGGGATACGATACGGTAAGTGACGGCTGCAAGCAGCAATGTTGCATTCAAAATTGCAGCCCAATCGCTGCAAATATAAACGTGGTTACTTTTGACAGTCTATGTAAAGTCGCCGTCGCCCTATCTAATAATACCATCGCCGACCCCTTACGACGTACCGTTAAGCCACAGTACATGCGCTACGGACAGACAAACAGACGACAAACACACGACATATTGCACCGCAGAAAAAAGAACAATAAAATTAAATAAATTTTACGAAACTTAAAAAATACTAAATTAAAATAATGCTAATGTGTGTTTGTTTTTTTAAATTTTTATTTATTTTTAAACAATTTACAGTGGGGAATATCTGTATCATGTTTTACGGGAAAATAAACGCTTTTGCACTGCTGTATTTTGCAAAAATTGTGGGCTGCATGTACGCAGGTTAGGCGTCTGTGGATATGGATATATCCATATATATGGATATCCATGGATATATCCATGGATATCCACGGAAAATCTGTGGATATGGATATGATGAGAAATTTTATATCCACGGCAAGCCTGGCTGTTTCGTCGACGGAAATACAATTTTCTTCCAAACCAATGACGCCGGTCGTGTGTTGATATGCAAGTTTTCTAATGAGAGTGCGCTTGGCTTTTGGTAGGCCTTTTGCATTAAGCTAAAAATTTTTCAGAGCAGGTTTCACGGCCCAAAAGCCCGTCGGGACTAATTGAGCATCTTAGCTTCGCGAACGACTAAGATTCGTTTGGATGCAGTCAGCTAATGGCATCATTTAAGTGGAGGGCGTTATGAAACGCGATGCCGTTTTTTCGTGGGCGAATTTTGTTGTCCGTGCTCAAGTGGGCGTGGCACCTGTCGGCGCCCGACGCTGATACATCGTAGATTGCAAACTGGTTTTCGTACGATTAAGTTGGTGTCACAGACTGAACGGTAGTTCAAGCCTTGTGTTAACGGCGATTTTTTTCCTATGAGAAAGAAAAAATTCAACTTTCCACAGAATCAAAACTTTTGATTCTAATTAAAATAAAAGTTGGCATGCTTTATTACGTCGGCCAGATGACCCCTCGTACAAAATGTTATGTAAATTTGCACAAGGGAGGCTTATCGGCAAATAGGTAAAATATACGCCAAACCTTTTTCCAGAAACTCACCTACTGGTCAAACCCTTTGGCGAATTTTTGCGTGCGATGGCTCAAAAGACGCGGTCGTGCGCAAAATGTGCTTTTGGAAGTTACAAAATTTAAAATTAATATTTAACGTATCTATTCAAAAAATTTTAAAAATTACACTGGCGCCTATCAGAAAAATTGAACAATGCTTTAAACGGTTGTAACTTTAGCTGTATATAAAACAAAGTCGTAATTTTTAATATTATGCTATGGTTTTTAGGATGGTTAATTTAACAGTTACAATTAAATTCACACCGGTCTATTTGTGGTTGTTATGGCAACCACATGTGGGACAAAATTGACTATAACTCGAATTGTGTAAAAAACATCTGCGAGATTTTTGCGTTTAGTTGGTTTTCGTGGTTGGGTCATCAAATGCTGCCAACGAAGGTTTGCATCGACTCTTTCTGGTTGCCATGGCAACGAAATTTGGGACACAATGGGCTATAGCGCGGTTTCTGCTAGAGATATTTTTAAGACTTTTGCATCTATAGGGGGGTTTCGGAGTTGGGTCATCGAATACTGCTAACAAAATTTTACTTCGACTGACAATTTTTGTCATGGAAATGTCACGTGACCCCAAATTGTCAAGATTGTGATTATAAAATATCTCTGACCAGATCTAATATCTCCGTAACTAATTAACTGTAAAAAACGTTATTTTACTAATAAAACAGCAAATACAAATGTACAAAATATAAGTTTATACGCTTGTTAACGGCAACATTTAAGGACTTGCACAGCGAAAACAGCAAGAATTAAAAACGATGATATTATTTAGCAGCACAGTGACACATAGTCAGTGTAATGCGGGCAATATTTTTTTTGTACTTTTTGCTGTTTTCAATGTGCAAGTCCATTAAATGTTGCCGCTAGCAAGTGTATAAACATATGTTTTGTACATCTGTTAATGTGAAAGCAAGTATTGCGCAAAAAAACAAACGATAAAATCCGGTAAAATTCGGTAAAATCTGACAAAAACAATTAAAAACGACGCTTAGCCAATTATAAACAACCGTCCGCTATGACGGTCTAACTAAACATAGAGTATTGTGTATTTACTGCAGACACGTGACGTTATAAAAAGTGCAATGACTGTAGTAAAAACTTATTTGCGTGTTATGAGGCCTTTCCAATTATACATGGTTTACCAGTTGTTTTTAACGTGTGTTTAAGGTGACATCATTTCAGCCGTTTTGGCAATGCCGGGCAATGTTTCGATCAAAGTGGAAACTGTGTCGAGTAACCACATCAACTCAACAGTTTCTCCTCAAAGAGTACTTAGCTAATCATCGGCCTGATCTGTTTATTTTGTTTGACAACTCACACGACAGCAATCGGTATGCTTTACAGGAACATGCTATAAACGTTCGAACATTGGCAGACATGTTTGAAATCTACCTGTCACCAAAGACCAAATTTATTTGGACCAGCAAACCGGCAACTTACGCATCAAAAAAGCCAGAAGTCTTTAGAGGTCCAATATACGAGAACGGAACCATGGATATTAACCAGTGGACAACAGCTGCCAATTATATGCATTTTCGAGAACTGAAAAAACGTTTCGTTGAGAAAGGCCGTCCGCTGATGTTTTTAGATCTTTTCTCAATAGGCAAGCCGGTGCTCAAAGATTGGAACATTGACGGAGTGCACATGAAACCAATGTGGTACGACAACATAATGTCTCAAATACTGCAAACATTATGTCAAGTGTAACGCAGTTTTTTCGCCTTTTATTGCACTGACGGTATCATACGTGATTAGTTTACGTTACTTTTTTCCTGTGCATCGCGCGTAGTTAGCCTCTGTATTAGTAGCTTTAGGCGTACCTTATAACGATACCTTTTGCGAGATACTAATAAAAAATTTGACCCGGCCCCAAGTGAGTCTGCTGAACTGGTGCTCATTTTATCCTGCTTTTCCGTTACCGGAATTTGCATTATACACTGTGAAGCATAAAAAACACTAAATGTTATTGATCGTAACTCGAAAACTGATTACCAAAATTTGATAAATTTTGTTACCAATATTTTAGACACAACTGACCGTCAAATGATTATTTTCGTTCTCACGTCAACAAACTGTTGTTTCTGCATTACTGAAAAAAGCAGAGCAAACGAAATAGTACATTTTATTTAAAGTAGTATGATTTTTATTAATATAAAACAGATTTAGCACATTTTGTCTAAACGTATCGCACTTTGGCTGACAGTTTATTCAACTGCTCATTTGTGCTTGTTGAGTTTATTTACATTTTTAAGCAGCGTCCGATAGATTCGCTGTTACTGCTGTAGTGTATTTTGTGTTGTAAAGTATCTTCGTATTTTCTGTAAAATAAAAATAATTTCGGGCTTATTTTTTAATAGATATTTTAAGTCCATTCCTTTGAAATGTTTTACTTTTAGACATAAATAATAAATATTTTAAATTCATATCTTTCGCTAAAAAGATCATCAAACGTCGCCTTTTAGTGTGGCATAAAAGTTACATATAAGTGCGGCCGGAGCTCCCTGCAATTACGTGAGGTAACAATTGCTATAAAATATGTTATGATATGACAACGGCAGTCACATAGTAGGCAGCCTAAGGTCTTTTGGTCGGCTTCGACAGTATAAAAGGCGAACGCAGTAATGACAACTGTTCAGTTTGACTGAGCGCCCGGGAAAAGCACAACGACTGACAAGGTGCTGACCCTTTGCCTTCACAAAACAAACAACAAAAACCAATCAAGCAATTCTTTGTCCAAACGAAATCCACTGTTCAATAATACACTAACTATATTTCTGTCTATTAGCGGTCATTTCACGAAGCCGTTTTCGTCAGCAACCCTTCGTTTAACACGAAATCATTACCAGCATGAAAAACTGCCCATTTTCTAAAATTAGTTAATTATAGCAATGTTAAAAATGTAAAAATGTTTTTTGTTAATAATGTAACAGATTTTTATCTGTTACGGGCTAACGCCATTTAACGATTCTCCAGCTATCTGTTAAAGCACTTACTTAATATCAGTAGTATTGTAATCAATTATTGGAATTTAGCAACTCTACTTAGCACTCTGTCTATCGAATCGCAACAAAAAGTTCTATTAACCATAGACGTTGTAAAATATTTTTTATTTGTAACATCGGAGTATCGAAAAACTTTATATCATAACGTTAACAGCACTTTCGAACGAGTTTCGACTTAAAAGTAAATATAAACATAAATTTCTAAGCCGCAGTTACATTTTTTACAATCCAGGTTGGCCACTATTTTTAATATGGAAAATTCCAATTCTTGATTCTAGATTTCTGTAAGTCACCTCAAAAATGTCCATAAAAATAAATTTCCGGCATTTTTCGAAGAAAAAACCCTTTTATGTCCAAGGAAGTGCGGATATTTAGCTGTCAAATAACGTTGTTCGTATTCTCCTAGCATTAATATATTTTTAGCGATTAAACGCCGAAAAATGGTCGTCGAAAATTCAATGTTCCGAGAGTCGGCCATTTTTGAGAATTTTTGAGATTAAATTCATAATCTTTTGCGATTAAAAAGTTCGTATTAATGTTTCTATTTTTAGTAAACTTTTATTTATTTTTTTAGGGATAATAATTCCGCGTCTTTTAATTTATAAATATACAAACTAATATTCTCAAAAATCATGCCTCGCCAGGCGAATCCGAGCGAATCGAGCCGATAAAATAGAGACAAAGAGTGGCCTGCGTACATATGTCAGAAATATAAAAGAAACTTGTTTGGTGTAGACCACGCCCTCGAGCCAGGGGTATATAAAGCATGTACAAAGAATTTTTGTCAGTCTGATCGAGCGGACTGGAACGGAACGGTTGCTTAGCGTCTGCTTAACAAACGTATCTTCTGAGGTATACCGTAGTACTGAAAATAGTAGGTACTACGGGAACCCAAAACAAAGTTAATTAGCACTGTGGAGACAGTTTCAATCGGTGTTGACCGTCCGAAGGAAAATTTGCGGCGATTTTTTTTGTAACAAAAATTTTTTTGCTATAATAGTACTATGAATTTTTCTTCCCTTTACAAAAATATTTACTTTCTTTTAAGTAGAATATTTTTTCCTATAGCACTAAATATTTTTCTTTCTTTCTTTGAATAAATAATTTTTTTTCCTCTAACAAATATTTTGTTATTAAAACATTTTTTCTTTAAGTAAAATATTTTCTTTTTTTAGTAAAAACATTTTTTCCGTAGGACTAAAACATTTTTCTACTTTCCTTTAAAATAAAAAAAAATTTCCTGTCAGGTTGTGTTGGACCGTATTCAGTTTAGTTGGTGCAGTCTACTAGTGTGTGTATGACGCTAACGCGAAAGGCATCGTCGATTTATTTTCGCGTCGTCTTTCAGCTGTTCGTTCGTCGCGTATTGTATTTATTTGTCATGTAGACCGTCGACTTAGTCGTCAGTCATTGTGTATAGCAGCTCCAGCCACTCTAGAGTTTGTCTAGTAGTGTGGTTGCATATCACTGTCGTCGTCTATGTAGCTGTGTCTGTATCTGTGTGACTATAGTAAATGCTGCTACGTTACGTGATGGTATTGCCTACACCTGTCAGTAGATGCTAATCAATCAAAGTTTGTATTTTGGTTTGAGCGCCATGTTAATCAGGACATATGTTAAATCCTGTGCTGCTATTGGCTAGACCAAGCGACAATTAGGTCATTGTCTAATGTAGGCGCGGAATTGAGCCGTCTGACTTCACTTGTTGTTCTGAGATAGACCTGAACGGTCGATGTGTGGTTGTTGTGCGTGGCATGCAGAAATGCCAAGTTTGTACAGTTTTGATTTCGCTCTTGTGATAATGTTAGGGTGCTTTGTATAGCCCCTAGACATAGATTTGAGTAGATTGGGAGGCCTGTGTGGATTCCAAAAGTAGCGCTCGTAACAGGGTACTTGTGTAGGCCCTATAGCGCCGAACGAGGGAAGGAGACGTCTGTGTGTGGGACTCAGCGTCTAATGACTATTTGAATAGTCAGTATTTAAGCTTCTTTTGCGTGGTTTACTGGTGTGTAGATTATTTGCGTTTGCTTTCATGTGATACTATGATATTGAATATTTCATCACTGTAATTTGATTCATTGATATGAAAGCTAAAATATCGCTTGTCTAAAACAGTGAAACTGTATAGTCTGATGTTTGACTGAACTATTTGATTTTACAGCTGAGACTGCTTGGATAGTGAACTGATATTTGTGTGTCTGTGTTTATTTTGCTATTGGCTTTGCACTTCAGTTTTATGTTGCACGCTTGTACATAATTGCTTATTAAATCGTATAATCATTTTATTGACAAATTTTGTGTCTGTTTACTTAAGCATTAGGCCTAAGTTAACTATAAGCTTAGTTTAGCAGTAGGCCTAAGTTCATCTCTCATAAGACAGCCTCACTTTTGGTGTCAAAAGTGAAATAATCGTTAAATAGGTTTGTCTTGTGGGAAACAGTACAATTTAGCGTGCAGTTTGTGTAGAGTATTTATTTTTGTCATTTTGCTTATTTTGTGTGTTATTTTGTCGGATCGTATATTAAGTGTGTTTGTTGTAATTATTGAGCCGTAGGAATTCCGCCGGTTAAGTCGAGGTAAGCAGTCGAGGATCACACGTGTCAGAAACAGCGTAAGACCGGTGGTGACGATCCCAGTCTCGTTGGTCAACGCCGTTTGGTATAATTTTGTATTTCGTACCTTTTTGACCACCTTGAGTTTTGTATCAAAGTTTTGTGTTAGAATGGATCGTTTACTTCCGGAAACGCAGGAACAGCTCAAGAAAATGACTTCCAGCCGTATAGTAGTAAAGCTTGGTAAGGCGGGGTTTGACCCAGACCGTCTAAAACAATTAGAGCTGGCGGATCTGCTGGAAGCCCTGGCCGAGACCATGTTGAGTAAACCCGCATTACAGGCCACAACAGATTTTGTCTGAAAGGCACGGGAGGCATCGCAGGTCCCTCTCCCGGCAGAAGATTTAAACAGCGCCACGTCTGACGGGAGGAGCGCCGCTCTCAGGCTCCGAAAGCTCGAGCTTGAAGAAAAACGGGCATAGCGAGAGCGAGAGGAGCGCCAAGCCGAGAGGAAAGAGAGAAAGGCTGCTCGGGAGGCCGAACAAAGGCGGCTGGAAGTAAAAGAGAAGAGGGAGCAGAGAGCAATGGAGGCTGAGAAGAGACGGCGGCAACTGGAGGCAACGGTTGCCCGGAAGCAGGCCAAGCGGGACGCCCGTTTAAAGGCCAAACAAATAAAGTTAGAGCATGAAATTCGGCTGATAGAGCTGAAGGACCGTCAAGTTAAGCCCGGGGACGGCGAAGGAGTAGACGGTCAAACCCCGTCCAATCCTAGCGGGGCAAGTAATTTAGCGCTACAGACTAAAAGATTTGGGGAAATGATGAGGCACGTTTTGCTCAAGATGCCTCTTGAAAGTGCTAAGCTGCCCCAATTTTTTAAGACCGTAGAAAAACTCTACGCGATGTATGAGATTTCTGCGGAGATACAAGCTAAAATACTAATACCTCTCTTCACTGCTCAGGCCAAGTCACTTGTAAATCAAATGTCGATTGACGATATGAGTAAGTACGACGAGCTTAAGAAGTTTTTGCTCACGGGGTATAAACTTACTCCTAGTTAGATTTGAAACGGCTGTTAAACATGCCGACGAAACGTACACTTTGTTTGCCGTTAGGCTACGTAATTTGTTATCGTATTACATCAAAAGTCGTCTTGTTGAGAATTATGACACTGTCATTGAGTTGTTGATCAGCGATCGGTTAAAGGGGTCACTCCCTCAGGGGCTATAAAATTATATTTTGACCCAAGAAGGGGAGGGCTGGTATGTTGTTAGTAAGATGGCTTCGCTGGCCGACGTATATGTCAACAACCGGGTCAAAGTGGTTGGTCAGAAGTCGTCCGACGGCAAGACAGTCAAGGTCGCGGCCGTGACGTCATACGGGACAGCAGGGGGCCAGAATCATCATGGTGCCCGTGGAGGTCAGTCCCAGGCAAGAAGTAGCGACGGTCAAGGTGGTCAACAGTCGCCCACGCAAGCACGTCGGTGGCAGTGTTATAACTGATTTACTGATGTGAGTTTGGCCACATGTCCAGGGACTGTCCCCAGGAACGAGCCGACGCTCGTAATGGTCCACCATCGCCTTCAAGGTCGGGTGGGATCAAGTGCCACAACTGCTCAGGATGGGGCCACATGGCCAGAGATTGTGCGTCAGAGCCGAGTAGTAGACGTGGTGGTCCCAGGAGAAGTTGGCGAGGCAAGTATCGAGGCGGTCCCCGAGGTGATGGACACAACGGAGGAGTCCGCGTCAACTTGGTGTCAACAGGCGGAACGACGCAGATGAAGACCCGCGAGATGGGCGTGCAGTATGGAGACGGCGGCGAGCAAGCTATCCCCGGTAGCTCTAATAGCTGGAAATTTGGTGCTCACCCGATCGTTGGTACTGTATGTACAAATGATACTGATGTTAATGTGCGTACATTTCCTCTCACGTATGTCAATGTGGCTGTAGCAGAGTGAGAATGTATTGCATTATAGGATAGTGGGTGTCAGATACCCCTAGTTAGTCACCGATTGTTTTCAAAGTTATGTAACGAGACAGTGGGTAATGTCACTCTCCACGGTTTTGGGAGGGGCCGAACGGTAGCGAACGTAACTGTGTGCTTGAGTGATGTCGATTGTGAGAATGTGTGTGAATTACCTATTATGTGTGTTGTGACTGATTTTTGTTCACAGGATTACGATGTCATTTTACCAGCAGCCGTACTATGTAATCTGCAGGCTAGAGCCGTAGTAAGCAAAAGGCTATGTAATAGGTCCACAGTACGGGCGTGTCGTAAAGGACAGCCGAGTGTTGATTTGACCCCTGCAGACCGACTGTCTAGTGGGACCAAAATGGGAACGGCCGTTGGGTTGAAACCCACGGCGGGCCATACAGATGGTCAACCTAAACGTAACTTAGGGTGTGGTATGTCCCATTGGGCATACGCTGTGGCGATGAATTGTATTTTATGTGTTGCACTTATTGTTTGCGTTGCACTAATGTCTGTGATTGATAATTGTGATAATATGTTTGCCAGGGTATTAACCCTGTTGTGTTGAGTTGTTTGTCGCTTAGTCAGCGGTCGTCTTCTAGCCGACAAGCCGATTTGATAACTTGACTTCAGCCCGAATCACGACTCGACGAGATCGCCGACCAGTTCGACGATCGACCCGAAAGGTGCGACGCGGTGTTGCGTCAAGTCCAGGCTACCGACGGTCTCGTGCGATGGGAGATGCGACCCTGCTGTGCGCCAGACGTGTACCCGGTGTCGAAACCGATACGATCGTCGAACAGTCCGATGGTGCGGCTGATCGTGCTCGTCTTCACCGCACGAACGTATTCCGACGGGGAGACGAAGAAAGACGGTTGTGTTTGTGTCGCGTGTGACTATGGCTACCTGAACTCAGATACTGTCGGTGACGTTTTTCTGATGCCAACCATCGACGAAGTGTTGCGCAAGATCGACAAGAGACATACAATGTAATTAGCAACTACATTGAAATCTGATCTGTTATTGTGGCGGGGCTGGCCGACGTGCCGTCACTGCCGCGGCTTTCCACGGCCATGAGTCCCCCACCCGTGAGTGGGGTCAGGTCGCCGCCGACCGAGTTCTGCATAAAAAGCCACAGAGGTACGGAGATGATACTGGAGATCCGGAGGTACCGGAGGTACGAAGGTACTGGGGGTACCGGAGGTACGAAGGTGATACTGAAGGTCCGGACGTACCGGAGGTACGGAGGTACCGGAGGTACAAAGGTGATGTCGGAAGATATGTCCGCCCCCAGGCCCTATAGTAAGGCGCTAAGCCTCACGAAAGTTAGGTAGCAGGTGTCCGCAAGTCGGTATCCCTCACTCGACCTCCCCCTTTTTTCCGAGGTACATAGACAATCGACAGTCCAAACACGATAGGTCATTTCTCCCACAACTCAATACAAACACGTACAGTCAGCGATTAAAAGCTCGAGTTTCACAGCCCCGCGCGTGTGGCGTCAATTTAGTTTGAATTTAAACAAATAGCGACTTACCAAAACGAGCACTACAGCAAACTAACGCAGCAAACGCGCCGTGCTGCCGCACGGGTAGCCATCTAACCAGAAGTCCTTTCTCTAATGTCAACAAACTTAACTAAAATAAAAGTAAGTAAGTAAAAAAAGGTGTTCAAGTCAGTCGCGTGGTGAACCCGGCCGGCCACATCATTGGCGGCTCACCGGGCTCGCTTCCCGGCGAGCAACGTCTATGGGCGATGAGAAACTCCACGAGTGGCCAGCGGTGAATCGTGTCCTGGTGGCGATAAACGGGCGCCAGCGTTGCAGCGACTGCGGGGAGCCTGTGGCGTTGGCGACTCACGCGTAGAAGTACGGCTACCAGCATCGTGGCGAGAGCGGAAACGTCGTGGCATTGGCAGTGCCAGGGGTTGGGGCTGATGATCGCCGTTACCACGGTGACGTCGGCCG
>Ga0209367_1010803_pt1 | contig 12183 bp, 6 predicted proteins | sample WorMetLIZISLAND2_FD_187412 | JGI IMG/M metagenome (GOLD analysis project Ga0209367, IMG submission 187412) | Marine gutless worms symbiont microbial communities from Max Planck institute for Marine Microbiology, Germany - Olavius geniculatus... ... | reverse complement strand
ACAGCCATGCAGACAAGAGCAACGGCGGCCGCGGGTGATTCGTCACATACTATTACGCGCAGGTTTATCTTACCAGTTACCATGCACCAGGTTACCTTAATTTACCTACCGTAGGCGGCCAACATTGATGGGCCGCTTTTCCCTTCTCCGGCAGCCTGCCATTGAATTGATTAATTGATTTATTTGTTATTCTGTTTTTACTGGGCAATTTCTCTCTGTCTTTCTCCATTCCTCTATCAAACGCCTCATTCAGCGTACTTTGAGACCCCGTAGGGGGCCTATAAGACGTTATGGGATCACCGTGAATTTTCGGGAATTTTGTGTAGTAGCGGGGGGGGAATTTTTAGCTTTCCGAACGGGAATTCCCGGTGGCCCTGGCTGTAAATTAGTAAGCTGTTAGTTGTGAGTTTTAGAGGACTGGAATTCTTACACCCTGGCAACTGTTTAATATTTCAAGATGGCGGCATATTGTGTTGTCGTAAATCGGAGCTGGGAGAGTTTGCCTCCGCCTGTTCTCGAGGCTCTGTTCTCGTACTTGAGCATCGACGACCTGCGGAACTGTTCGCTAGTCTGTACTAGCTGGTATCGGTTTCTTAACGACGAAAATAACGACGTCTGGCGGCTGCACTGTATACGCAAGCTGGCCGAAGAAGCTCTGAAGTCCGACCTGTTTTCCAACGTGCCGACCTACAAGGCCAAACTGCGCGCTTTCTATCACGCCTGGAACCCGAACGACTGTTCGCGGAACGTCTACGTCAAGACGAACGGTTTCACGCTTCACCGAAACCCCGTGGCCCAGAGCACAGACGCTGCGCGCGGGAAAATCGGCTTCAGGAACGGCCGGCACTGCTGGGAAGTGTGGTGGGAGGGGCCTCTAGGGACTGTAGCAGTTGTAGGCATAGCTACCCGGTCTGCGGCCGTACAGTGTCACGGATACGTGGCGCTGTTAGGCGGTGATCGCGAGAGTTGGGGCTGGAACCTGGTCGACAACCATCTGCTTCACAACGGTGACAGCCAGGGCAACTATCCACAGCTCAATAACGCGCCTATATATCAGGTGAATAAACCAACCAGCACTGACGACTTTTGTTCTAGGTACTGGCTGCATGCGGAGCCAGTCTGTACCAACATTACGTACGGAGCTGCTTAAGCCCAAATTCTGTTATGCCGACTTTCACCGCCGGGAAGTTTTGGTGAAAGTTGCGGACCATGAAATTTGTATGTCATGGGGAAGTTTCCTGCTTTTAAGCCTTTTCAAACCATCTCAACATGTTGACATGGTTGGGGCTTGGTGTTATTTTCCATCCATGGCGGATGGAAAAGTAAGCAAACGTGAGGCTATTTTCTGTCCATCACATGTGGATGGAAATCTATGTGCTTCAAGTGCTATTTTCAGTCCGTGGTGGACGGAAAAGTAAGTAAATGTGAGGCTATTTTCCGTTCGCCACAGATGGAAAAAAAGCATGCGGACGCTGTTTTCCGTCCACGGAGACGGAAATCTATGTGCTCAAAGCGCTATTTTCTGTCCCTACGGAAAAGTGAGCAAGCCTGAGGCTATTTTCCATCTGCCACTAACTAAAAAGTAGACTATATGACATTATTTTTCTTCCACCATGGATGTTTGAAAATTGTGACTGATGGAAAATAACCGCTTAATTTTTTGGTACAATACAGAGCCTTACGAATGCATTTAAGTAATGTGACGTTATGTATGAGACTATATACTAAAAAGTCTGTGCCAAATGACGTTGTGATTATGTTAAACAATTCTTGTAGTGTTGTATTCTTTAGTGTACTGCATTCTTTAGTGTACTGCATTGCATTGCTGGATGTAAATAAACCATGTCTGTGAAGTTAACATTGCTATAGCGTCCGTAAGACGTTTGATGCTCTCAGCGTTAATGGCAGCAAAGGGGCACACGAGTAAAGCAAAAAATAACAGAAATCACAAATAATAAACGATTAAGCACCGATAGTGAATGATAAAGAATGAGACAAAAACGTTTATACAGTTACAACAATACAATAAGGCTGTGTATTATACCAATTAATCATGTGTCATTTCCCATCATTCTAAATCTTCAGACGTTCAGGGTGGATGGAAAATAACGTCATATAGTCAGTCTTCTTTTTAGTTAGTGGCGGACGGAAAATAGCATCAGCACGATCTTCTTTTTGCTTAGTCTTCCGTCCCTGGGGACGGAAAATAGCGCTTGGAACACAGATTTCTATCCGAATGGATGGAAAATAGCGTCTGCATGCTTTTTTCCATTCGTAGTGGACGGAAAATTTGTCACATTTGTTTACTTTTTGGACAGAAAATAACATCGATGTGGGTGGGGGGCAGCTTGATAATCTGAAGGTTTGATAGTCTGAAAGTTAAGTGATATCTTCTCATCTGGTATCTCACCTGGTGCGGCTGCACTATGTTGGTTCTTTCGGATCAGATCAGATCAAAGTTTTTAAGCTTTTCTTAAGCTTACGCTTGTAATGCTGATATCTTCTGTCATTCCATGAATCAGGCATTCACTCAATCTCCACGGTGTACGGACAAAAGGCCACTGGACAAAAGACCACTTATTTATCGAAACGTATTTAACAAAATTATATAATAGGTTTGTAGTTCAGTTTTTTTGTTGAGCTAGTTTATGTTCAATATTTTCACTAAGTTTGATACTTTTGAAATGTTGTTTTTATACGACATAGGACTTTGGCATTTTATGTGATTGTAAATAAATAACAATGTTGTAATGATGTGTATACTAATAATGTTGGAAAAAAATAACTGCTAACGCATTAGTGACGATGATAAAATTAATACGGCAAACATGACGACAAAAAAATTACATAAGAACAGTTCAGTTAGTTGTACAAATTTGTTAACGTCAGTTATGTCACGTTTATTAGTTATCGGTAGGCCTATGTTTCATTGGTATAGCTTGCCACTGGTTTACCATTTACTCGAGTAGTGAGCAATTACTGAGACAATGAAGAATGGTTGCCTAATTGTTATTGTTGAGTACACTCAAAATAGCAGAAAACGGCACAGTGAACGATTATCATTTGAAACCGAAAAACGTAACCTTGAAAGTTGGACTTAGACCGTTGAAATCTACGTTTAATGCTGAAAATTCTGTACGCAGATTGTCCTAGTCTATCTGTAGTGAATTCAGTGCAGAGGGCTCTTGAAATGTGTCTCGCAGCCCAAAATCGCCAAAAAATCCATAAACCCCCTATTTTGGCATTCAGGGTCATCCAAGGTCATTGAATTCAGTGGCATTCGAAAGCCAGTTTACGACTTTGTATTAGTGATTAATAGTAACCTAGGCTCTATCTCGCACCGATATAGAGATGCAGCGACTTATGGCTAAAAATCGCAAATTTTTCCTACCCCCCCCTCTCATTTAGCGCCCTCATTCAGAATGACCCCTTTTGAATTTATGGACATGCTTTACGGTTCCTGAAACTAGAGTCTTCCAGGCAGCACTTAGTTATACTGAGTCAACATCTATAACTGTAGCCTTTTGTCTGGTGGCCTTTTGTCCACGCATTAGCTAGATATGATGTCATTCTTTCCTCCGTTAAATATTTGTATTCTGTCGCAGTAATTTTTGATGACGTATCATTATTTATGAGCAGTGCTTGAAATACCTGATATTTTTGCATAAGTAATTGATAATTTAATTAATCTGTCGGTGTTTCAGGTTGGAGAGCGGATACGAGTGATACTAGATTGTGATGATAACACGTTAGCCTTTGAAAAGAATTATGAATTTCTCGGTAACTATGCACTGCTTGTATTTCTGCTAGATAAATTACTGTGCAGTCATTTCTGATCTGATGTTTTAGAACTTAATTATGATGTTAATGTGTGATTGATTTGATTCATTCTTCCTGTTCATTAATAGTGAGGATCAGGTACTCCATGTCATGCCTGTGAGATGGATGCACAATGCTGTTTATGGTTTTAAAATTATTTGAAGTGCGAATTGTACATAAAAATGACTAAACTATCCAGCACAAATATACAACGTAAACTGAGCCTGAAGATGTCTCCAAAGTCACTGTCTACCACACCGAATGCAACTAGGCCTACGCGATATAAAAAATGTCATCCAGCTTTGCAGATGGGGCACATGTTCCAGTCACAGAAGCGGCATTGCCTCGCTAAAATTTAAAAAATAAATAAATAAATAAATAAAAATGAATTGAAAATGTACTTGAAAAAGATGTTCATTGTCTTTAGATATTTTCTGCAGTTGTTAGCATTGCTTGGCAATAGTTGGCATGCAATGGGTCATCAAGTACTTTGGGCGACTTCACTTTTTGACTTTTAAGTTTTTTGTTAAGCTAGTTCTAATTTGCTCAGCAAAATCTACACTTGAGTGTTAAAGTCTGTTCTTAGAGCAGCACATTCAACCTCTATTCACTCAACTTGGTTTATTACTTAGACGATAATTTTGGGAGTTGGGACTTTTTGCCAAGTCTTTTCTTTGAGTGGAAGCTTTGGACTTACACCAGCAAAAGGCTTGGCGAAATTAGTTCACTTTTTGGCTATACTTAAAGAATCTACTTAGACCCCGAACTTTGTCTCAGCGAGTTGGCTCAGCAGAGTCAAAAAGTAAAGTCTGCCTTTACATAATTATGTGTATTTGTGCGTGTCAGGTGTTGCATTCCGTGGCCTACCAGACGTGCGTCTATATCCCGCTGTGTCCGCCGTCTATGGAAACACCGAAGTATCTATGGTCTACCTCGGACATCCACTTGATGGCTGACACCGACCCATTGGCCGGCTGCGATGCATAACTAGGCAAATGTGTACAGAAACAATACTGAGCGATGATGCTACAGCCAGAGTTTGAATTGTGGAGAAATAATGGGAAGGGATCTGACCGTGAGGGGATCAAGAAAACAGCTCTCTGGTTTGACCCCCACGGTTCTCACACCTTTTGGAGAGTCTTGGGTTTTTCTTGATTTTCCGTCCTGGAAAATGTATTTCGTCTTTGAAAGTCCTGAAAATTAAAGCTTAAGGTCTGGAAAGTCATGGAAAATGAAAATTTCCTGGATAGTTAATGGATTTACTTGGGGTTCCAAATAAACAACGTGCAGCAGTAGCTATGAGTGTAGGACTTGCTGAAATAAAATGATGAGATAAATTTTATATCTGGCATTCCACACAACTTATGGAAAACCTTATGCCATGGATTTCACTTTGTATGTCTTTACATTTAGATGTTGGCAGGTTACGAGAAGGTCCTGGAAAAACGTTTTGACTGTCCACAGAAGTCTTGGGATTTTTTCTCAGTAAAAGTGTGGGAACCCTGTATCTGAAAATTCAAATTCTGCATGTCCACAGCAAGATGTTAATGTTGTTGATTGTTACAGCAGAGTCTATGCCATGTACACTGTGAGTCAAAAACCACACACTAAACTTCTGTCGTTAAATGTTGAATTTTCAAATTGTTTCTCTTTGCTGTAATACACTACGCACTTGTATCGGCATTAGTATTGGAAATCAAGATTACTAGAGGTTAACATTATTGGGTAGGGATTGCAATCCCAAATCCCAGAATCCTGGCCGTTTTCACCAATTTCAGGACTGGGATTACAAAAATTCATTAAAATTGTATTTTTCCATGTGTTAATTGATACAAATAACAATTCCAGCTGTCTAATGAAGAAAATATTTCATGTGTGCTAGGGTCGTACTCCTTGCTGTGCACTATAATTCATATTTTGACCATCACAGTCACTGCTAAGTCTATTAAGGATGATACCAAAATAATGACCAATCTGTAAGCGTAATCTCAGAGACAGGATCCTGGGATTACGAGTATTTTTTAAACCCAGATCCCAGGATTGAGAATGCAATCCCGGGATTGCAGTCACTACTATTGAGAGTTAAGTAGCTTGCTTGGTATTGCCCTGATCATAATGAAATGTGTAGTAAAATGAAATGATAACTACGGATGCAGTTGCACCTGAAATGAATTGAGCAAGTTTTTGACTCGCAGTGTGCATGTATGGCTGCTATGAATGTGATCTTTTCATACTGTATTCAGTTTGTTCGTCTCAGGTTTTGTGTTTCGTGTGTCTTTTTTGTGCAGTTAGTCAGAATTCTCACCGGATTGGTGGAATTCTGCAGATTTGTAAGTAGACTTTAGTATTGCTGTACTTGTAAGAATTTCCAGTTTTCAACGATGGTCGTTTTATGTCCTCAAATCATGCAAAATGTCCCCCATCTGTGTGTCGTGTATCGACCTCTCTTAGTGCGTATGTAGCCAGCAGTGTATGGCTTTATTTGCTGTTTAGTCAGTTTTTGTTCGACGCAATTCGTTTGCAGTAAAGGGTAGGCTCCAAGCTAAGAGACATTTTGTTCTCAAAGCTCACAAAGTCCCACTTCACTTTTGCACTATTCATTTGATACTGCTTTCCCATGATTTTAAAATTTTTTTACTAAACTTGCATACCATACCTAATATGTTAACAGTTGTAGTAATCAGTGTTAGTAAGTAAGTAAGTAAAGTGTAAATTTATATAGCGCATACTCAAAAAGATCTCTAATGTGCTTAATACATTTTGTCATCAATATTTCGCAAAAATGTACGTCTTCAGCTGACGTTTGAAAGTATCGAGACTCAGTTCTGGGTCACGAAGCCTGTCTGGCAGCGAATTCCAAGTCGATGGGCCTGCCACAGAAAAGTGCCGATGACTGAAACTGTTCAGTCGATAGCATGGTACGACCAACTTCCGCTGAGTGGCAGAATGCAGATGTTGACGGCCAGTGACTTGCTGTAAGTGTACAACTGTCCATCAAGTACAGCGGAGCAGTTCCATGGAGACATCGATACATGAGCACTGTGAACTTAAATCGTACTCGATTGGTGACATCAAGCCAGTGGAGTTCGTCATGCATTAATCGCGACAAACCACTGTCGTACTTCGGAGTGTCACTGACGACGCGGGCAGCTGAATTCATCACTCTCTGCAACTTGTCTGTTATGACTCTCAGCGACTCAGCCAGCACAGCATTACAGTAGTCGACACGAGATGTCACAAATGCTTGCACAAGGGTTTTAGCGGATTATTATCTTCTTATTTAGGTACTTAACAAATTAATTTACTTCTAAATTTTCAGGAGTACCTGTTACGAATAGATTCCCCTGTCCTCCAATAGACAGCATTATGAGATTGATGACTGTCTGGAGGATAACAGGGAAGATTATTACAACTGCGATTAGTCAATTATAATCGGCAGTTCTTCCATTTTTTGTTTTAGGCAGGGTTGATGTGATTTAAATCAATTGATTTAAATGATTGTTTTCAGTTTGCGATTTATTATTGGTATTTAGTGCACCGTAGTGCTTGCTAACTCAATTTATGTTGTTGACTACATTAATATTTGGTTATATCTGAGCTCGTAAGTTAGCTTAATCTGATACACATTACCAAAGTTAACATTGCCAATTACTCGGTTTTGTCTCTTGTTAATTGCTCATGTTGCTTTGGTAGACATTACTTTCAGCAATCAGCATGCTAACAGGTATTAGAAATGTTATGGCCTTCATCACTGTCTAGTATTTGCCTTAAAAAGTCAGCCCTATAAATATTCACAAACATTAGAATGTATCACCAGGTTAAAATTGTAAATAGTTCTTTGCCAGGCTGCTATAAAAAATAACACGTAATTAAAAAAAGAAACTAATCAAGGCCAAAAATCTGATTTAAATAAAAAAATGATGCTTTTGATTTTTGATTTAAAAAATCATGATTTTTATCAACCCTGGTTTTAGGTGGTTTTTTGTGTCTTGTGTTTCATAAAGGTTAAACTTTCTGCAAAGGTTAAGCTTTTTGTTTCGTTATTATGTGTATGTGCATTGTTCAATTTTGCCTGCAAAGGCCATCCCCAAAATGACCTATACTGTGTCGGGCGGGACGTTAAACCCTACTCACTACGTTACGAATAGGCATAGTCAAAAAGCTGCCTTACCACTGTGCTTAACCAGAACTGTTAGTTAATGTGTGTGTAACTTCACTTTGACAGTTTATATACAAATTCTTTTGTCCTGTTCTGCTATTTTGCCATAACAGATAAGCAATTTTTGTATCTTGTTTTCTTATTGAAATAGTATATTGTCAATATATGGCTTAGCTATGGACTGTCTTTATAATAAATAACATTATTATTAATATTATACATACTAAGCATTTATAAGTGTGCATTGTGTATGCTGTTTTGTATTTATTGTCTGTTTATCAGCTTCCGTTAATACGACTTTATGAAATAGACTTATTGAGGGGGCGTCGTCCACCCCGGGTCTGGCCATACCACTTTTGGCTTGATTTAGTAGACATATTTGTGATCATCACATCTGTTAGTTGTTACGTCACATGTGGACATTCCTTTAGCCGTTGTTTTTTTTGTTTGTTTCCCATCTGTTTATGTGTGTGCCATTTCAAATAAGAAGTGTTTATAAGTGTTGCAGTATTTTGTGGACTGGGCGTTATTGTGTCTCTCAGCAGCGTGCTAAGGTTCAGTTCACACTACTTTGTGTCCTTAACTTCATAAATGTCATTATTACACTTGACTTCAACATTCATTCTTTCGATACTATGGCTGTCATGACATATAAAGGTGCGTACAGAGTGATGTAACTGAACTGAACTGACATGGTTTAGTTTTTGACATTGCCCACTGTCCTCCAATAGACAGCATTACGGCACTGATGACTGTCTGGAGGATAACAGGGAAGATAAGAACTGCCATTATCATTACATATGCACAGTTATAATTGGCAGTTATTACAATTTTAGGTTTAGGTCGTTTTTTTGTGTTTTGTGTTTCCTAAAGGTTAAACTTTCTGTAAAGGTTAAACTTTTTGTTTTGTTGTTATGTGTATGTGCAATTTTGCCTGCAAAGGCCATCCCCGAAATGACCTATACTGTGTCGGGCGGGACGTAAAACCCTACTCACTCACTTAGTTTTTGACGAACTGGCCAATGGGCAAGCAGGGCAAGCCCATTGGTCATTGGTTGACATGTACGTGCTTGTAGTCGTGTAGGCCGTGCCTACTGTAATGCATTACTGCTTGCCCATTGGTCAGTTTGTCAAAAACTAAACCATATCAGTTCAGTCCAGTTACCTCGCTGTGTATACACCTTTGAAGACATTTTCGGAATGCAACGGACACTGAAATTAGACAAAATGAATATATAGTCCATGGGCCACACCAGACAGTCACCATTTGACGCATCTCTGACAAAAAATGGCAGCTTGCTTTTTCTGTACCACTGTACAACTGTGTATGACATAATATGTAGGCTAACTGATGTGTATTATCTTACCAGTTTTGTTCTTAATTAAGCTACGAAGACGATACAAGTTAAAGAAGAAACTCGATTGTAAAGAACATTCCATATTCAGCAGTCAAGATTCAGCGACAGAACAAATCTAGACTACCATACAATGCAACAACTCCTATGCCAGTTAATTAAGTAAGCACTAGAAAACGACTACAGGCAACTACTCGTGACAAGATCCAGAACGACACTGCATAAAAAAATTCTGGACTCAGCCGTTCCTGGAGTGGAAGTCCATTGCTGGGGACTGCTAAACTGGAGTAGGCCAAAGTTCGAAAAAAACAAAAACCATTTACTACACCATGCAGAATACTTGCAGTAATTGTACACAACCTTTGAAAACATGTACAGTATTAAAACAGCTGCGCATTAGTTCACTGTACATGTGACTACACACTGTCATTAATCAACAGTTTCGACTTGCTGTTACATCACTAAAGATAATGGTAACTGAAATGGAAGCTACTGAAATAACAACAAAGTTAACTGACAAACAAAGCGTCCATATTAAAATATCTAATATCAGCCGTCCGTGTTATACTATCCACCGGGTAGTGCACAAAAACTAACCACAAATTTTCATAACCTCATCAAATTCTGTCATTGCCAAACTGGGCAGGATATTCACAATAGTCATCCCACCATACTGCAAATGCATCACTATACTACTATGTAACAAGCAATTAGGCCTGTAGGATCTACACTGTAATATGTAATTTGACAGTAAGCAACGGAGTATAATATAGGACTTTACTAAAGACAGCTGATCTGAAAAATTCCAGTGTCATTTTTGGAACTTTATTCAAATTAACGACATTAATTTGTGTAAACTCCTATTTGCTTTTTTGATCACTTGTGCCATCAAAATGGAGCATACGACAAACAAATACAGCATGCTTGCCCTCTACACAGTAGCAAAATATCATAGCAAATACTGCATTAGTACACTGCGAATCACATAAAAAATAACTAATCAATGCAGTTTTATGTGGCCACCAAGTGTCATAGTTTTGCCCCACAATATTGTGTTAAGTTTGAACTGTAGTGCTCCTCAGTACATTTCAAACTTTACGAGGTATTGCAGCAACATACATGACGTGAGGTGGCCGATTTAATTTCAGTTTCTTCTGCAGTTCACCTCAGAACAGAAAAGAATTGATACAACAATTGTTCTACCTTTGCCTTTGCCACGACTATCACAAAACCACAGCGGCATGTTTCGTTCTCACTGACAGTGTAGATATAACAACAGATCAATAATTAACAAATGAATAACAACAATAAATTGTTCCTATGTATCATGCAAAATGAACGATCATCTGCATAAATGATGCTAGCAATAATGATGAGGATTATTATGATTATAATAACAATAACTACAGTAAATAATAATATAACCTGTTATCATTACTATTAGGTGTACAAAAAATAACGAAACGTTCGTGCGCAAACGCTTACAGTAGCTCTCTACTGTATTAACTCTTTAACCCTTGGGATCTGCGCTATCAAGGGTTAAAAACAACAATAACAATTCTTACAAACAGACGTCGACCCAATGCCGACATATGCAGCCATCCACCCAGATCAAAAACGCTTCCCTATTACCTTATGAGCTCAAAATTGGAGCACCGGTTAATGCAGCCTGGGAAACATTTACACCAATTTTGGTATACACATCGTGATTTTCAAGTTAGAAGCCCACAGATGGACAGGGAAACAGACAGATGTAATGCGGCTTATTAGGCTTATTATTATATTTATTAATATAAAGGTAATGGTAATAACGCGAACAGCAATAATGTGCAACATTTTTGCATCTAATTTCAAGTTGGGCCAAAACAGTGACACCTTTTTGAACTACATCAACATAATGCCATGTATGTGGACTGCAAAATGTCATATAATTACAGGCCTACTCTCTGAAGAATTTTAGCATTTGCTCCCAGTTTAAATACGTTTGTTTATTTGAAATCATTTTCACAATTCTTTCTATAGATTTCATTCACTAGTTATTCTTTTTTCATGTGTCACCATGTTAGAAAAACCAGCAGTCACCAGCAAAATTATAATTTATTTGCATAAAAACAACTTATTTACATCATTCAATGAAAGTGATATGTAAGTAAACAAAAATTGCAAATATAACACACATCTCACAACAGAGTACACTCATATACCAAAAGAAGTGTTTTGTGGCCCACCCTGTACATATTATTATATCCTGTACAGTGCTCGTATAGTTTGAAACCAGTATATAGGTTTCATTCACTAATTCATTTAGTCTTTCAAGTGTCATCCTGTAGTAGGCAGAAGTCAGTGAACTGTAAAGACTTAGGATAAGGGGCAATGCTTAAATTGAAGGGGAACGTCCTTCCCGCACTTTTTCTATACTTTTGGGAGAAGCCAGAGGGGAAACTAAGGCAATGACACTTTCCAACACCATTTCCAGTTATCATCTTCCTTAAAATTATCGCCAGATGCCAGATTTATAGGCTAAAATACACCAGGCTTAATTTCGGCTTGGGCTCAACCCCAGATCCTGCTGGAAGAGTTTATGACGCTCCCCCAAACGCCCTCCCCAGACATTACCCCCTCAACGCTTTCGGCGTCTCGATCTCTCACTTGCTTGTTGGAGTCCACCACTTCTTTTTCCACAATTTAAGCACTGGGGTAAGGGTATGGATAGGGGTGACGATTAGGTTCGTTTGAACAAAGCAGCCATGTCACGCACTGACGATCTTTTGCCTGCTCCTGTCTCCATCTTCACTACACTGTCAGCTGGCTGGGGTGGCCTCAGCGGTGGCTTGGGGTTAGTGCTAGGGG
>Ga0209367_1010802_pt1 | contig 12183 bp, 6 predicted proteins | sample WorMetLIZISLAND2_FD_187412 | JGI IMG/M metagenome (GOLD analysis project Ga0209367, IMG submission 187412) | Marine gutless worms symbiont microbial communities from Max Planck institute for Marine Microbiology, Germany - Olavius geniculatus... ... | reverse complement strand
GTCTAGGCTTGTTTATAGTTTGGCTTGGCTAGAGACATTTATCTTACGCTGTGGCGTAGGACGCAGTGTTAGGAAGCAAGCTAGGTTTAAAATAGAACTCAGCTCGTACTGGCTGAAAGTGTAGCTAGGAAAAGGTTCTACAGGTTAGAAACACACAGTTACGACGTCACGATAGCACTGACGCCGCTACCACAAGCGCTACATTGCGACGGCTAGCAGAGCTCCGTACAGAACGATGTCTAGAGTTCGACTCTACTCAACTGACTAGCTAAAGGACCTGCGCTGCTGCTAACGCTTTCTCGTGGCCAGACAGAAATATTCTAGCTCTAGCAGTATTACGTCACAGACGCAGCCTGAGCCAAATGTGCCTAGTTTTCCTAGCTACACTTTCAGCCAGTACGAGCTGAGTTCTATTTTAAACCTAGCTTGCTTCCTAACACTGCGTCCTACGCCACAGCGTAAGATAAATGTCTCTAGCCAAGCCAAACTATAAACAAGCCTTCCTCCAAATTACGGAGATCGGTACAATTAACTGGCGACCCATTATATCTCATTGCATCCGGTCGGTCGCAAGCTGGTCGTCGAATCGATAGGTCTATGATCTGTAGCGCATTTTATGACATTTCAGTAACTACTTTATCGTACCTACGGTATGTTGTCCTTTTTAGTCAAAATAGCAGTATGAAGAGAACAATTCCGCACTTTTGTCAGTGGCATGTAGTGCGCCAAGCACGCTATCACTTCAGATACGTTAAGTTTCCAAGCAGCTAAAGTGCTGTCAAAAATACGCACACTTGCAGCTCTGTAATTATGCTACTGATTATTTAAAAGCTGAAAGATTAAAGATATTGAGAGTGTAAGCTTAGCCTAATCTACACAGTGCTGTGATTATTTTAAAACAAAGTTTCAGAAAACGACAGGCTACAGGGCCTACCGGTACTTATTCACTCGTTAACAGCGACACGCAGAGAGTAGAGTAGACTTGTACACGAAAAACGGAAAAGTAATAAAATGTGTTTTTATCAGAACAGTGGCAGAAACATGTATTAAATGCATGTGTGGATCGAACTGTTGCAAGCCAGCAACGCTAAGTATATACAGTAACTAACATGTACATCCGGACTTTATTATCTCCTCTGAAAACAGACACAAATTAAGCCTACAACAGTAATAGGCTATGTCTAGAAAGTAGCACAGCACAGAGCACCGACGAATGTAACAGTGCGACTTTAAATGTTCATCCACTAAGCTGTCACTTAGAGCAAACGATGCCAGTCAGCTCTTTCCCAGTGGGAAACAGCGAACACGGCAGCGTTCCGCAGATGACCTCAACTTGGTAGACCCCTGCTTGGTCGTTGTTTGTTCCACCGACTGCGACTTCCGGCACCGCAAACGTAGCTGCTGCGTTTTCTGTCGCTTGAAACTTCAGAGACCAGAATGATATCCTGCATACCCGGTGGTCCAGCCGTGCGGGCACTGTCTTCTGGCTGGAATCGTGAGGACTGTTGATCGACCTCCCACGTAGCAAACTGCACACGGCGCCGGGTTATCGAGCAGTGGACTACCGCCGTTGTTGAGTTCAGAGAATAGGTTATTACGAGCATGAACAGCTCCGGCATTGAACAGTTCGTATTCTATTCCGGCAATGACTCCAGTAAGTGGTTGTTGACCGTCAATATAAATTCTCTGCTGCGGATCTTTCGGCAAACAAAGAAAGTTGCTGCCGATGCCACCTTTGTTGTGATGTGGTCCTGCAGCGTATCCTTTTCACAATAAATGCACGTGAAATTTCAGTTTATAGGCTGCATATAGGGTGGCGCAAAAATATCACACTGAAGAAAATGCTCGTCCTTGAGTTTTCAACTGATTTTGTTTCTCAAAATTTGCATTTGATGTTAGCTATAATTATAGTCTCCTGCGTAAACAAGCGAAGCACTGCTTTCACATGAGACCGCCCGGCGCCGTAAGTTCGATTGCGGGACAGTTAAGGGGTTGAAATTTTGTTCGCAGCAAAGTCACGTGGCCCTGCATTGTCATACATGTATAGCAAGCGCAATGTTAAACTTGGGTGGTTCGAAATGAGGCAACAGAACTTTGTTGTTTGTAAACACAAGTTCACCAATTTCTTTGCGTTCGACGTGAAATTGATCGTTGTGACGTCGTAACAATAATATAAACCTTCATCCCCCTGGGAGCGTGACGTCATTTATGGACGTCCCCTTAGGGTTAGAGTTAGTTACATTATGAGAATATGGAGGTAGAAAAAATTTTCCAGGTGCGACAACTTTTCCACGACACCGGGCGGCGTAATAAATTAATAACACATGCACAGTACAGGTCTAATGTAAACCAACTTTTAACATTATATCTGAGTTCCAATATTAAATTGATCTTGAATATAATTCCGGTTGTGCTAAATGATCTTTGAAGAAACATGCAGGAAACATATCGCCGTAAAAACGCAGATAGGTAAGCTTCAAAAAGTTTTACAATGAGCTTTATAATAAATCATATTAAGTTATAACTCGATTCGACAATTTTGGGCGGCATCGCTGAAAGTTATCATTTTTCTTATACACTGTTTAAAAAATTTATTGCGACTTCTTTCGACATGAAAAATGGGCATCAGTAGGAGACTAATGTTGACGTCGGCGCTTGACCGACGCTGGTGCAAATAAAAATATTAAATGTAGGCCTATGTCCCATTTCACCCCAAATATATGATTACATATGGCATATGCTCCTACTATAAGATTTTCTCCGGAATTAAGACTTGCAGTCGTAAGCCGCTGCGTATTAACCCCACTATTGGCGTGCATAAGCGAGTACGCTGTACAAACTTATACTACCCCAGACAGTGCTATGTAGTATTTAAACCACGCTCAGATCACACAGACCACACCGTCGTTTGCTTTGTGATGCACGACTGCAGCCGAAAAATTGCGAAAACAGTAGGCCTACCAGTGCAAGATGAGTGTGGTTTAATCAATGATGACGATGACGCTTACATTAAGCCTATAAGCTTAAAAGAAGACGATCACAATGCCCAGTGCTTGCAGTTCTAACTTCTCACACGATCACAGCTGAATCAGCTATAGACGAATTTTAGTCCAATCATTTTACGTGCATGCCTCTTCAGCCTAATTTTTTCTTCACCTCATTTCTTTTACGTGATCAGTGGTGATGAACTTAAAAACAATATTATTATAGCGTTGTTAAAGCGTTATTTTATGACTACAGCAAATACTAGGCCGCTAATATGGACGACGATGACAACCAATGCACGTCGTATAGGCCTACAATATAATATAGTAAATGATGCAATCACACAAAGCCATGCTAGAAACGTTATCTTTCGTGTAATATTGTTGTATTCTAATTTGGAAAGATCATTGTCCGTTATGACATGTCATCGATGTGCTCGTTTATTTATATGCGGCCAACGATCGATTCTACTTCTAAACGCCTGTGTCTATCGGTATCATAGTGAGTAATAGCTGAACCCCGGAAAAAACCTTTTGTCATTTACCCGTTGCTGCCGCTCATTTACAAACTACCTTCTGTATAACCAGTTTGTAACTGGTCAGCAACGGGTATACAAATAACGCAAGATTGTTTGTCAGATAATGACTCAACTTTAATGACAAGTTGACGTAGGTTATTTTAACGTGTCAGCCTACTGTAATGCAAAAAGAGCAACAAAGCATTACTGTGAATCAGACAGTTGAATTTCCTTTACGCTAGCTCATTTAGCATAAGCCTACACATTCATACACTACACTCACACATTCATAAACGATGAAATTACGATAGGCCTACTATAAACGGAGTTCAACGAAAACCGGGCGTAGCGGCTTGCGTCATTACCATTAAGCCTAACCGTCATCATCATCATCAGCAGCAGCAGCAACAGCAGTAATGTTGACCACGGAAATTACGGCATTCTAGTCATCTGAACCGAAGCGTAATTAGCCTACAGTGCAGCTTACTCATCCGGTCAAGATTATAAAAACCGTTTTGTATTATAGGCCAACTGTACAATAGCTATAGCTTGTGTACACTGACTTGCGTTATAGTCTACGAATGAAGTCGACTGCTTATAGGCCTATATACATCCAGTAGAATTAAACGTCGTAACCTGTTACTGTTATGCCTTCCGACATGGCAAACGGCGACAGTAGCTCGCTTCAGGTAAGGCCGGTTGGCGAAAAGCTGCAGGCCTAACACTATGTCATGTGAGAAAAGTTGCTAAATTGTCAGTGCATGTGACACGTACTGTGCGAGTCAAAACAATAACCGAAGTAATTTGGTGGAAGGCAAAATCGTTTTTCGCTTTTATCCGCAGGTGGCATATTGCACTTGCATGTTTTGGTTGGGGTGGTGGTTTGATCCCCACATTTCGATCTTTTTACCCGAGGTGTCAGGGACCCCATGTGAAACAATTTGTCGTTAGACTCGACAGGTGTATCTGCCAAATGGCATGCAAATCCGTCAAAAGGTTTAAGCAGTGTGTACGAATGTGACCCATACGACAGGCAGACCACCCTACATAAAAGCGTTTTGCGTAGCAATAGACGAAATCGCTTGCTAAGCCAGACGCGATACCGCCTTATGGTAAACGACATAAATGAATGAATAAAATAGATCACCGAGCCGATGGCAAATTTTCCACTAGTGTGTCCGTATAGTAATAGAAACTAGAAAGCAGTCGTAGCGCGCAGGTACCTCCGCCAAGGCAAAGCTATTCGCCAGGTAGCGTCGCCATCTTCGCTTTGCCAGCGGTTCCCTTATGCCCCCTTTAACGCAATGGTAACGAAAATTTCAAAGTAATCCAGAATCCAGTATTCCTGCCGCATCACCCCCAAAATTGAATCACTTGTAGTTTATGCCATGCCCGGCATTCCCTCAATATTTCAGAAAGATCCGTCCATAACGTTTTGAGTTATCTTACTAACACACAGACAAACAAACAAACAGACAAACAAAGTCCGACAAAAACATAACCTTCTTGGCGGAGGTAACTATAAGCCTACGCTCTGAAACGTTTCGTAAATGTGTCATCATGTAGCACTAAACACATTTTTGCTTTTTTAGATGCAATCACGGTTTGACTTAAGGCTTTCCTTCTAGAGAGTCAAGTTCAGTTGCGATGCGCGGTCTGTACGGACTGTACAATGCAAACCAACTAAACTCAAGACTGAACTGCAATGTGTCAATGCAGTCCTGTTGAGTTCATTTCGGTCACTCTGTACTGTACACACGTTTCTCGTTGACTGCAGGGACGTGTGAACGTGGTGCTGGTGGGTGACGGCGGCTGCGGTAAGACCAGTCTCCTGTACGTCTTCAGTCGTGACGAGTTCCCCGAGCGGTACTTGCCGACGGTGTTTGAGACATCGGTCGCCGACATCCAAGTCAATGGACGTACGGTAGAGCTGCAGCTCTGGGACACAGCCGGACAGGAGGAGTACGACCGACTACGGTACATGCATCTTGCAAGCATCGACGTAAAAAACATTTTTTATGTTTTATAAAAGTTTAAAAAAACATGTTTCTATGTTTTTAAAATGTTTTTCTTTATTTTTATGTTCGTTTTATTTTTTAATGTTTTCTGCTTTTAATGTCGTGTTTTTGTTCTTGTTAAAACACAAACGTACAAAATTAGAATATGATATATTTCTCGTGGGCAAATTGCGTTCAGCTGTTTGTGATCTGTACATTCAGTACTTTCCGGGTTTTAGTCTTTACAAATGGTAGGTTTTTGTTTTTAATTGAAAAATTAAATTTTTAATTAAAAAAGTAGCGATTGAAGACAGCTGCAGTTTAATGTTTTTAGGCATGTTTTTATAATGTTTTTTATAAAAGTGAAAAACATGTTTTATGTATCTTTTTACTTGCAAATCAATGTTTTAACATCTATGCTTGCAAGATAACTGATATTAAACTAATGTTTTATATTAGGCCTATAGTTGCAGCAAACATAAAACTACCAGAAATAGGGAGGCATTAGAGTGTTGTAGAACGTTAGCAGTTTGTTTAGCCTTTGTGGCATTGCCATAGGCCGTATCAGAAGTCTTACATCCATCTACTGCAGTGATTTTCAACCGGGGTTCCGCGGAACCCAAGGGTTCCGCGAGCGTCTGCCAAGGATTCCGCAGCTGGCCAGTAAAAATAACCCAGCGTGCGAAATCACGCCAGACAATGTCGTAGAAATACTCAGCATCAGTGTTTTTTGTTTGAAATTTCGTTTCTACGCGTCGTTTTGCATAGACTTACTGTGTTCAATCATTTTTGTTGTCAGTGAAATTTTGGCATATTTGCATTTTTGGCCTATATTATGACATACGTTTCCTATGCACGACATTATTCAACTCCAAGGCATTATCAAAAACAAAAAAGAAAAGAAGAACGTATGGATTAGGGTTATGGTTACGAAATCGTTCGGCCATTTACTTAGTTAATTCAATTCTTTAAAAACTCAGCTAAGGAAAATTGTTAAAACACGTAAACCTGTCTTTTCCGAGGGCGTCCACGTGATAAATTTTCTAGGTTGGTGGCGGGGCTAAGCAGCTGTCGACAACCGCCTCGCCCGTCGTGTTTGATTAAATACAATAGCATAGGCTTACTGCTGCCTACTAATGCGGTCAGATTTTATATTGATGATCTTTGTCTGCTTTGTCGTCTTCATGACGGCTCTGCCCTCAGTGCCCTGCTAGAGAAATGAGTTCGTAGACACCCTGTAGCTTCATCCTCGCATACGTCGCTGGACTCACGGATCAATGCATGGGGTTCCGTGAGTGACCTTCACGCTTGCGTAGGGTTCCGCGGCAACAGAAAGGTTGAAAAACACTGATCTACTGCATAGTCTGTGCCGCGATCGACCAGCCTCTCTCAGTCTGTCTCGTACATACCAGTCGGCAACGAAATGCGTACAAAAACCAAACTGGTGTAGCTCAGTACCAGTGTGCCAGTCTTTAGTTGTAAAGGTCAACGGACGTCAATTAATTTTATCAAAATGTCACATCTTACGTAGGCATAACTCAAATAGGCAAAATATCTTGCAGTATTTAGTTACTCTGTTACCTTCATTTTATAAATGTAACGAGCGAACAACTTTTGGCCACCTGTTTTCTGTCGCGCCACGCTTTGTTCTAGGCCTAGTTGATTTATTATGCGGCCGTCCTAGTTAGTTGTACTATGTGTACTATGTGTCCGTCTTTCTGTTTCCTACGTACAAACTTCTGAGTCGAAGACAAAAAACCTTAAAAACTACAATTGTTGTTAATGTCCTGCAGAGCAAAAATAACCAGTTTGTCAGTTTTTACCTCAAAAGGTTACAGTTCAAGGTTATCGGGCGTCAAAACTCTTAGAAAATGACTCCTATATATCGCGGGAATGTTTGCTTAGGCTACGGCTGGCGGATCGGGCGCTGGCCGGCCAATTGCGCCGACAGCGTTGCCGACTGCACACCATATACATGTATAAGCGCAGTGCAGTATACGGATGGCCGCATAGTCGTCGTCACAAAGCAGGCGTGTTACGAAAATATAACATTGAACATGTATTTTAGGCCGTTGTCGTACATGGACGCTGACGTCGTCGTCGTCTGCTACAGCGTCGCCGATCCCGTCAGCCTCGACAACATCCGGGAACGATGGGTACCGGAAGTGCGTCACTTCTGTCCGTACCGTCCTGTCGTTCTGGCCGCCAACAAGGTCGACCTCCGCGCAGAAAACCCCGCCGACGACGCTTCCATGACTTCGGGAAATTTCCGGCGTCGGCCGGGGTGCGTGAGTAGTGCGTGCGGAGAGCAGATGGCGGAAGAGATTGGAGCGGTGAGGCTGGTCGAGTGCTCGGCAAAGACTCGGCACGCGGTGCGTGAAGTGTTCCTAGCGGCAGCGTCAGCAGCCGTCGACGCTCAGCGTTTGCGACGTAAACGACATAAACCCGACAAATGTTGCTTGCTCTGACTGCTTCACGTACAGAAGTTGTGTTGTGTTAATTGTAACGGACAAATATGGACGACCCCAAGTTAGTTTTGTGTATTTTTGCAATAATGGCATTAAAACAGAAGATTTGCTGAAAATAAAGTCCATCTGTTTAAAAGTATCAAACTGTCTAAGACTGTGCATAACTGCAGTCTAATTGTTTATTTTTGTTTCCAGGGCTAACAGAAAATTTAGCCTCCGCTTAGCAATCTTCTTTTACGTACTGTTACAACTTACATTTTTTGACTGTTTCAGTCTAATGTCGGCGAAACGCGTATGGCCATGTGGCCATGGCTATCACAATCGCTGTCTTTATGGGGGGAGCGAACGTCAGCTTTATTGATTTAGTGTCCACTTACAAATAAAGCAGCTTACAAAACAAGTTTAGCAAAAGGTATAACATTGTGTAAATGAAAATCTGTTTAAATGTTTTTATACAGACTTAAACAAATAATTTACAAATTAGTAACTTCTTTCGGAGAAAACTGCAAAATAGGCCTAATTCATCCCACTAGAAAACTTCACCGAATATTTTATGGCTATCCCATAGAAGAAAGATTAGGCGTGAAAGTAAAACTGTTTTACGCGCGACAGCAGTATACTGCTATAGCGCGTATTTACTATGGTGATTCTGTCTTGGTGTCTTGGTGTCTGTCACGTCCCGGTACCGTTTCAAGCCGAGGTGAGATAGAGACTTCGGGTTTTCATGATATGATAGCATATTGTCCCTAATATTTCGTGACAAAATTTTATGCCCATAGGTGAAGGGGGTCCACACGAACGAAAAGGAGAAAAAGGAGCACCCCCTTAAAAGGCGTTATTCTACCGGTATTGGCTCGTTTAACGTGAAAATGGTTGCAGATAGGCACAGACATGCTGCTTATCATAACAAGCACTGGCGACGAGCTTCTTAGAAATGTCAACATCGATGACCTTGAATGACCTTGAACCCCCAAAATAGGGAGTTTAGTGATTTTTTTTGCGATTTTGGCCTGCGTCACGAATTTCAAGAGTGAACTGCGCCGAAATGGCTGGAGATAGACCAAGACAACCTGAGTAAGAAATTTTTAGCATTAAATGTAGATTTTAGCAGTCTAAGTTCGGACACTATAGATTTAAGGCCTGCACACGCAGGTGTCAAAAAAGGTACCCCCTTTAAAAAGTGGTTATTTATGCGCTGTTGGCTTGTCTAGCGTGAAAATGGTTGCAGATAGGTACAGACACGCTGCTTATCATAACAGGCACTGGCGACGAGCTTCTTAGGAATGTCAACGTCGATGACCTTGAATAACCTTGGACCTTAAAAATATTGATTTTAAGTGATTTTTAACAATTTTGCCTGCAAAAGAGTGAAGTGCGACGAAATAGATAGAGATAGACCACGATTACCTGCGAACAGGAACTGCTATAGGCTCTCGCGCGTCTCATGAGCATTAGCTCAGATTTCTTGTTTTTATAAGCATAGCTTTTACTTTGTTTACGGCGTTTAGCTTTATTAGCAGTTGATGTAGACCCTGGGCTACTCAAAAGTATCTTCCATAAAAGCTTTTGTGATGATCTGCTAATTTTAACTACTGTACGTTTATCATCAAGCAATCAATTGCGTTCATTGTCGTCTGTCGTAATCTTACGATCGTGCTCAACTGTCTAAGTGGCATTATGGCGCATTTTTCTATCTTAATTTTGCCCTCTCCCAAAATTTTAACTTGTCAACCAAAATTTTTTTCTTGTCGGAAAATTTTCTTTCAAAAACAAAATCTGTAATTGCAAATCCTGAATGTTAAAGAAATGTAATAACAATATTTGATTTTGAGCATTCATAGGCCTAGGCTTTTTTTGTTTAAAATTTGCAGCTGCAAGTCAAAAATTGCAACTTTTTGCCAGCTACACCCCACCCACAACTTTATAAACCCAGAACACCGCTGCTCAGTCTGCACTACTCAACGACAGCAAACACACAAAAACAGGAGCTTACACTCTATTTCCGTGCCATCAAACAAATATGCTTTCGTTTTTGGTTTATATTAAATGCAGTATAGCTAAAGTTAATAGTTACACATTCCTCGTCAAAGACGTCACTAAAATGTGTCACTTTAATGTTATATACAACACTTCTCTGACTACAATAATAGTGTGAGTTATTATTCCGCCTGGAAACGATAGTTTTCGGAGCGGACTTCGTACGTTTTACCGGAGATGTTTTTTCCTTTCAGCTCGAGATCTCCGAGCTCTGTCGGGCGAGCGCAATGAAATTTTGCACGATGATCAGCAGTAGGCCACGTTTTATAATTCCTGTCCAATTTTTAGGGGGGAGAGGCTCCCAAAGAAATTTAAGAGCAAAATATCATGCAAAATTTGGCGCGATTTTCGGATGACTTCAAACGTTGACGGCAAATAACTCCGGAACAAATAAACAAAATCTGGCAAATATTTCATCTATCGCGATTCCTCTCGCGTTCGGCGGAAGAAGTGCGGTGAGCTTTATAAGAAAGTGCTGCGCTACAAAATTTTCACACGCGCTAGAGAATAACCAAGTCTTGTTAGCGCATCCCCCTCCCTCACCGCGGACGGGAGTCTCTTTTGCAACTTTTTACAATAGGGGTCAACAATTGGCTAAAAATTCAGCGTGTTACGGTGTTAGCCACAAAAAGTTTAAAACCAGAGGAAGTAATCTTATAAAACTTTGTCATGTGGCGTGCCGCTAGGTAGGGGTGATAACGCGTGCAAAATTTAGTAAAATTCTGTTCACTAGCAAAAAGTTTTGCTGTTTTATTCCAACCTACCCAAAGTCAACATTGCGCGCGATTTCGGACAATTTTAGAGTTTGACCGCCAATATCTCTCAACGGACCAAGATATCAAAAAATCGGAATAGCCAGTGATCAACTGCAATTTTTCCCCTGTTGGGTAAACTTTGGTTTTTTAACAAAAAAGTTTTGTTGTCAAATTTTGACCTACCCTAAGTCGACACTTCGCGTTCTGCGTATGCTAATGCATTTGAGTCTGGGCCACGTGACTGCTACGAGGGGAATTTCAGTTCCCGAAATTCTACCCTTAAATTCTTAATCGGATTTTCGGCGCCGGGCAGACTCACGTTGGGCTCTACCTTAAATTTTTAGTTTTGCATTTGTTTTTTCACTTCGAAATTATTTAGAGCAAACGATGCAGGCCAGCTCTCTGCCAGTAGGATAGATCGAACATGGCAGAGATCCGCAGAGGATTTGAACCGGGTAAATCACCGCTTGATTTTGGCCAGTTCCACCAGATGCGATCTCCGGTGCCTTGTCCAGACAAATGTAGCTGGTCCGATGATGACCGTCCGTGCTTCCCATATACTCTGAGACCAGATATCCGGCGTACTCGATGGTCCAGCCGGGCGGACACTGTGTTCTTGCTGGAACCATGAGAGTTGTTGATCGACCTCCCACGTAGCAAACTGCACACGGCGCCGGGTTATCGAGCAGTGGACTACCGCCATTGTTGTGAAGTATATCCCTGATGATCAACGATGTAATCTTTCCACTGTGGAGTGTCCGGCAAACAAAGGTAGTTGCTACCGCCGCCGCCCTGTACGTTATGACGCGGACCTGCTGCATGTCCTTTTACAACAGAAACACATTAAACTTTAACAATTTATTTCAGCTGACAGAACAGCAATCAAAATCGTTGGTTTTCAATAGCAGCTGCAATCTGGGAGTAGTTACTATGAGCATAGGCCTACATGAGACGTCACAGATAGCTCGTCAAGAAAATGACGAACAAACATTCAAAACAAACGGGTAGTAGGCCTATATAGCCTATTGTCTTTCGCGAAGAAATAAATGTTTTTGTTTACTGATATACAACGTATTAGGCTACCTGAATAAACAAGCGTAGCATTGTTTTCACATGTTCTTCTTCCCCAACGAATGTAAGATACCCCTGACTGCAGATTACCACCATCTGAAACTGACAGCACACAGTCATAACGTCTATAGGCCCACGTGTATTATTTCCGTTACGATTTCGGTAATTGTTTCGTTTACAATCACTTGTATATATCTTCAAACTGCAGTTAGTTCTCTAAAAAAATTATCATCATCATCATCATCATCGACAACCGTGGGCTCAATGCCCGTTGGTGTCTGACGCCATTCTTACTATCGCTGCCCACCGCTGCCTATCTAGGGCAGCGTGGCTCAACTCCTGCAGGGTTGCCC
>Ga0209367_1010801_pt1 | contig 12186 bp, 8 predicted proteins | sample WorMetLIZISLAND2_FD_187412 | JGI IMG/M metagenome (GOLD analysis project Ga0209367, IMG submission 187412) | Marine gutless worms symbiont microbial communities from Max Planck institute for Marine Microbiology, Germany - Olavius geniculatus... ... | reverse complement strand
GTAGATGACTGAGTCGACCTAGCTGGCAGGCTTCGCACCGAGATGGTTTACCTGCCTGCAGGCAGTCACCCATCGCAGTACTAACCGGGCCCGGCGTAGAGCAACTTCGTTTCAGCCGAAACGCGTTACCAGCTATGCCACGCCACCAAACAGTTCAACAGCACAGCTCCAGATCAGATGCATCAATACAACATAACATTAGCGTAATGATTTTACATTAGCATAATCCTGGAAGCAACTATGAGTGCCAGTTGCTGTTGTTCCAACAATAAAAATCCGTGCCTACAAAAAGGCTAAAAAGATGAAAGGCTGTCTATAGCACACAACGTTCGGTAACCTATCTGAAAGCTACAGACACCTGCCATACGGGATTCCACAGTGTTATTTGCCTCTGAACATACAGGTTGCGGCAAAAAAAGTGGATCGGTAAAGTTTTACGCTGTTTTCTCGGCAACCGTTTGGAGTTTTAATTTGCAATTTCACAGGTTTATTAACCAAAACCTTCTACATCTAACTGCCGAGTAAAATGTGATTCTGTTGAAAAACAACGAAGTTACAGACTTTTTAACATGACCACCTACCGATTTTTCAGGATTAAAAAAATGTTCAAGCTGCCACACCAATTCATTTAACATCGTTAAAACAACACAGTTAACTATCAGATGCCAGAATTTCATTGTCAGTGTGAATGTTTGAAGCGTCAGCTCCAAGCTGCAACACAAGCCTTCAGTCGCTTACTTTGATAAATCTTTCACAGCCTCGTCAATCGATCTTTATGGCAGGTTGCCACAGATAACGTGAAGCGCTTCCTTGACTTTGGCGATTGTTTTCGGCTTTGTTTTAAGCTTGCAATAAGCCTCCAACATTGCACACGTTTTTGTCGGCCGACTTATCGTATATCGAACAAGAAATTTTGTTTATGTTGCCATGGTGATTGTTTACAACCGAAGATGAATATTTATTTTAGTTATTTATTGTGTTTGTTATAATTTTCGTTCATTAGATGCAGAAAAAAGTGATGCAAGTATTATTTTGCGATCTGCATTCGGCTGTTGTGCTAGCTGATAACGTGTAAAGTAGCATACAAAACTATCGGCCGTGTGTCATGGTTCGCCGATTTTGTGGGCCGATTTTGTCGGGCAATTAGACCACGCCCACAAAAGTTGGCCCACTTTGTCGTTCGTCTGACATCCCCTTTAGGAATCCAGGCATAAGCTGCATCTCTGGCATTGGCGGACCTTGGCCATAGTGGACTTTGACTACGGCAGTACCTGGCTATGGGGATTTATAGCCAATTTTGGACTAGTGCCCCTGTGAACCAGTCAGTGGTCAATTTAAGCAGCTACACTAATACGGCAATCAATGGGCGACTTCACTTTTTGACTTCGACTTTCGCTGAGTCTAAACTTCGGTCTAAGTACCTACTTAAGTCAAAAAGTGAAGTGACTTCGCTGAGCAAAAACATGGTGACTAACAAGCATAGTTTAGTAAATTAAAACAGTCTGGTACCAAAAATAAACGTCGCAATGGCTACACAATGACGTAAGACGTTACGTAATTACGTCATTTGCGTGCACGGCGCAATTAAATAAGCAAGTCCAAGCGAAACTGGTTGATTTATTTCCCGTTAGGTTTACCGGTTTTCCGCCATTTTTAATCGTTTAGTTGAATTTTGGTCTAAGTACATACTTTAGCGTTCAGCTTTAGCTTTGGCTCAGCAAAAAGGCTCAGCGATAGTCTAAGTCAAAAAGTGAAGTCGCCCAATGTCTCTAGCAAATGAAATGCAAAATTGCACAACTTACGTCAGTCACTGCTGGTCGTATTCTGCCATCGACTGCTGCAGTGCAAAAACCAGACACAACTTGTGTATCAAAATCTGACAAAAGTAATTAATTACAAGTAATTTGAGTAGAGCTGTCAAGGTGTTAATTTTTTTAATGCATTAATTAACGCGTAAATTAACGCACCCAGTCCCGTTGAGATGGAGAGTAGGAGGTAAATTACCCCAGGCCCGAGACGCCTGTAGAATATAGAAAGTTAAAAAATGAAAAAAAGTTAAAAAAACACATATAATTTTTATTTTTTAAACGTATTTAAAATTTAACCTGTCAATGAAATAAATAAGTAATTGTTTATTGACAGTAGTGCTGAAACGAAAACTAGTTTAGTTACTTGATTTCATTCGATTGTCATATAACCGCAGTTTAATGGAATATCCGAACTTTTGCTGCACAGAATTTAGTAACTGAATGAAACAAATTTACGCATGTGCGTTAATTTTTTTAATGCGTGTTAATTTTTTTAACACGCGTAATTTGGGCATTAACGCGTTAATTAACGCGTCAACTGTGACAGCTCTAAATCTAAGCAAAGCTCATGAGACACGCGACAGCCTAGCAGTTCCTGTTTGCAGGTTGTCTTGTTCTATCTCCATCCATTTTGTTGCAATTCACTCTTAAAATCTGCATACGCTGCAGCCACATATTGGAAGAAAAAATTTTGGTCTGATATATTTGTGGGTTTCAAGATCATTCAAGATCATCGATGTTGACACCACTAAAAAGCTTGTCACTACTGCTTGTTATGATAAAAAAATTAAGCAGCATGTCTGTGCCTATCTGCAACTATTTTCACCCTACACCAGCCAATGGTGATAAAATAACCACTTTTTAGCAGGGTAGCCGTCTTTGACGCAAACCTGCGCAGGCCTCCTTGAACCTAGGAGGTCGAGACTTAAACAGCTAAAATCTACGTTCAATGCTGAAAATTACGTATGCGGGTTATCTTGTCCTATCTCCAGCCATTTCATCACAATTCACTGTTGAAATGTGCGCTGCAGCCAAAAATTGTGAAAAAAATTTAACAAGACCCCTCTTTTGAGGGTTCAGAATTGTTCAAGGTCATCGATGTTGACGAATCTATAAAGCCCGACACCAGTGCTTGTTATGATATGCAGCAAATCTCTACCTATCTGCAACCTTTTTCACACTATAAAAGCCAATAGCGGCAAAATAACGTCTTTTGAGACTGAGAGTGGGACCCCTCTTTGACGCCCTCGTTCGACGGGAACCCCATCACCCATGGGTAGGAAATTTTGTCACGATAAACCAGAGTTCTTGGGGTAGTCCACAGTGAAGATCTTGTGATCTTAGCTTGCACTGTTTTGACACAATACAGCAGTGTGACAGACAAACGAACGGACAGACGAACGGACGCTTCGACGATGGCTAAGACGCGCTTAGCACTATGTGCTGTCATGTGTAAAGGTGAGCTTATCAAGCTTAGTGAAAATATTAAACATAAATTAACAAAAGAAAAAAACTGAACTACAAACCTGTTATATAATTTTGTTAAATACGTTTTGGTAAATAAGTGGCCTTTTGTCCAGTGGCCGTTTTTTCCATACACCTTCTGAAATTCCCCCTCAAATAAAATTTGGGGTATGAGCCCCCAAAAATCTGTACTTTAAGTCCTTATGCCCAACTTATGGCACACCAAGTGGCACAGTTTCACGGGCCATTCCCTCATCCTCAAAGTTATAGATGCGGACAAAATAAACTTCATACCAATTTTTGACATTTCTTTGTAAAAATTTGTTAGGAGACCCATGTCCCTGGTGGGGGGTTCGCTAGCAAGACTTGGTCATTATTTAATGTGTGTAAAAATTTTGGGGCACAGCACCCTTTAGGGGCCAAAATATGTCCTTCCAAAAAAGTCCATTTGGGTGGGTATAATATGGCCTACAGATCTCCAAAATTACTGGACCAAAGTTCACCCGACTTTTTCCACCAAAAGCCGGTGAAATTGTGGTAGATCAAATAGATGTCCGACTTCAAATCTTCATTTTTTCCGGAGGTAGCCTATTTGCTGTCGAAATTTTAAGTCGTCCAAAATCGTGCCAAATTTTGCACGTTTTAGCCCCTAAAATTTTAGGGGAAAAACTCCTCAAATTTTTGGACCTGCGCTATAAAATTTAGCTCACTTTCGACCACAGTGCAAAATTTTGCTGTGATCAGCCAACTAAGCTTGCAGATACTTTGGCGATAGAAAAAAAGAAACATATGCAGTAAAACCTCTGAAAACTATCACTTCCGGACAAACTAACTAGTCAGTATTTCAAATACACGTACGAGAGTCCCACAGAGGACGATGGTAAAAGGCGGATGTGCACATCTGCGGATATGGCAACGAGTAAAAGATGGATGTCGATGTGGAGAACATCCCCATTTTACCCATTGTACTCAGCCATGCCTCTGGACCAATAAGCGGTGTATAACCGTACATTAATTTGGAGCCTTTGGGCGCCGGACGTTTGGGCGCCATGCTTTGTGACTGGCACGGTATTAAAATTACTGTACTTTGCATATTGTTCGAGTTAAAATGGTATGTTGGCAAAATAAGGAAGTTGGCAAATCTGGGTTCACTATAGTAATTTCTTGCTGCACTTAGTAATCATCGTTGTCGTTTGTCATCGCGTGACGTCACTGTATGTAGGCCTACGTCGTCGTCGTATCTTGCCGTTCTGCGTTGTCGTCGTCAAGAATGACAAAGCAGACCATTGTTTTCTGAGTAAATGCCTAGACGAATTAGCGATCAAGAATTAGGCTATTGTCTAGAGGCGCGTTTCGCACTTTTTATTTCTCTGAGATTCTCAGAGTTTCTCTAAAAAAAGGCAGGCACGAAACGTGAATTCTACGCAGCATCTCAGATATTCTCAGAGAACCTCAGAGAAATGAAAAGTGCGAAATGCGCCTTAGGCCTCTGCAGAGTGTAAACTGTGAAGAAATTCACAGCGGCAGACTTCAAATGACTGCCACTTATAGAGCGTCCGCTGATCAGTTAATTACAGAGCGAATGATTGAAAAACTCAACAACTTTCATCTTCTTCTTCTTCTGCGTATGGTCAAACTTCAACAAGTTGAAGACTCCTGACCAGTAGTGACTGGTAATGTACGTGACAACTGTTATCCGCACATTTGTCTTTTACCCACACATCCGCACTTAGCATCCGCAGATTTCATCTGCCTTTTACCCGTTGCAACATCCGCTTATTACCCACAGCCGCCCACAGGCCTCAGGGCCCAGAGAGACCATGATCCGTCCCTGACTTACCGGACTCCTGTCTCTGAGCAATCGGCGCTTCCATCTACACAGACGAAGTCGGACAACACAGACGAATCATTCATTACAGGATGACACAACTTCGTCAACTTCGATGCCGCATACCATAGTACAGTAATATTATTATTCACGTAAAGAGACACCAAATAGTCAGCCAGTACTACAACATACCGCGACAAAATTGGTTACAAGCCATATTTGGTATCATTGGAAAGGTAATTTTATGTAGAATCATTGTACAATTTGCCCCATTGATCCCAGCTTGGGGCAAAAAGTTATAGACAAAAATCTGATGAGCCCTTTCGCTATGCATCAGCCATGCCAGACATGCAATGATAGATAAGTATTGACAGTATACAATTATAACACACCAATCTAATAGTATCAGTGTATTAAATGCAGTGCAGCAAGCTATATTTTACACAAGAAATGATGTTGCAGTCTAAATGCAACCTAAAATATAAGTTAAATAATATGCTTCCACGGTGAAATATTTGGAAAAAGCACGCTGGTTCACTGGTTCAGTATACAAAATCAAGATGATGCTGAACTGTGTTCACTTCACAAGTAACCAGTAGAACGAGGAAAAAACATTAGCAGGTATAAATATGTTATATAAATATCAATATTCTACACTAAAAAATGTGAAAACAAATGACTGATGCCAGACAATGAACTATGCTCAACTCTGTCTCGTAACACCTTACATCAATTGCTGCACAAGATAGCAATAAGCATTAAGCAGGCAGGACATTCATAAAAAGTACATCAACAAAACTATGTGAATGCATAAAAATCCCATAAAACCAAAAAAATGTCAGCCCAGTGCTGACATATTATGCGGTCATCCAACTGACATTTGGCTTTGATTGCACAAAATAACTAAAAAGTAGTGGCGGTTAACAAATGGCAGAAAGGGCACTGTACTGTAAGTGGAAGAATTACATAACTGCATTGTATGTGAACATGCAATATACAAATTTCACACAAAATGGCACAAATTACCGAAATGTCTGCTTACGGCAAATGCTAATATCTTAGTAAAATAACATTACTCAAATTACAGTGTTCATGGAAACAGTATGTACAAAATGGCATTGTTGGTTAATAAAGTAGAAGGGGCAGAAAGTTGTATATTTCTGACAGAAGAGATTATGACAGCCAAAAACTTACATTTTGCCCCTCAATTCCCCCAGAATGAGGACTTCAGTGCATAATATTGCATTTCTGGATGCAAATTTTCTCACGAAAAAATATGAAAACTAAAAAAAATTAGAGAAAGGAATTGCTCCTCATGCTCCCTTGCCACAACACAAATGATGAAAACGAACTGATTTAATAGATAACATGTATTACATTTGATACCAAAATGAAACACAAGACAGACAAAAACTGAGCAGTATGATTAGTAAGAGGTCATACATAAATTACATGGACACCACACTGAGTGGGGAGGGGTAAGCCAAAATGAAAACAAGCTAAGGGAGAAGGCTAGGAGGGGAGGTTCAGTAGAGTCAGCGTTCACACAACATGTAGGTTGTAGGCAAAAAAAACAGTGTCAGGAATTAGTGCATTGAAACATTCATGAGCAACTAGACCACAGATGCTTCAATGTAATAATTCCCAACATTGACCTGCAACCTTTGGATGCAAGGGCCCAGTTGCCCACCCACACACGTGCAGGAGGACTGTCTGTTCAGTCTGCTGCTGCAGCATGCTGCCATCTTTCTCTAGTAGTAGTAAGTAAGTAAGTAAGATGATTTGGAAGGTGCAATTTAAAAGTTAGCCACAATGCACTGCACTCTCAACAACTAAACAGAAATGTCTTCAGCAGTTGTTTAAACTGTTGAAAGTTAATATCAGTTTGTCTCAGATGAGCTGGAAGGTTGTTCCACAGACTAGGAGCTGCAGCAGCAAAACATCTGTCTCCATAGCTGCTGTAGATCAATCTGACAACACATGTCCTTGAGTTGGCAGAATGCAGCTGATGAGTGATGACCTTTGCCTGAGACCAGCTGATAGTCGGTGGCCAGGTAAGCTGGAGCCATGCTGAACAGTGACAAATAAACCACCTGAAGTAACCATCTTAAAATCCACCCGACACTGATCTGCAAGCCAGTGCAGCTAATCTAACATCAGAGTTATGTGGACATAGCGTCAAGCGCCTGACACCAAATGTGCAGCCACATTCTGAACAGACTGCAGCCGGCTTAACAGACCGTCAATGATGCCACAAAACATGGAGTTGGAGTGCTCCAGGCAACACAAAATAAACGCCTGGGCCAACGTCTTGATGGCGTCAGATGACATCAATCTGATGAAAAGTCGGAGCTGCCGTAGCTGGTAGTAGCCACTGCAACACATGGCAACTACCTGTGCAGTCAGCGACATTGGTTGTCGACGATGACGTCAAGGTTACACACTGTCTCTGAGACGTCGATACGTGCAGACACCACCGAAACCTCTAAAACGTTAACTTTTGCCAGCTGCTGGGTCTTGGTGGGGTTTAGTAAAAGTTGGCTTGCCTTCAACCATGCCTCGATGTCGACGAGACATGCAGTGAGACGTCGGACAGCAGCCGGTCACCGGCCAGTGTGCTGATGTAAACTTGTGTCACTGTGTGTCATCGACATGCTGCAGGCTGAGTCCATGACAGTTAACGATGAGGGTCAGCTCAACTCTGTACAGAACGTACAACAGCTGGTCCAGTACAGATCCTTGTGGAACCCCAAACAGTACTGACTGCACAGAAGACAGTTGACCACTGTAGGTAATCTGCTGCATTATATTGGTCACAAATGACCACACCCAGTAAAGATTGAGTCAATCAAATCCAAATCCTGGTTCCATCACTGGCCGGTGGAAGAACAAATATACACAAAACGTACAAATAACACAAAGGGTTAAGGCACTATGGCAGAATCATAAAATGATGAAAAAAAGCTACACAAAATACACAAAAAGTGATTATAACGGCCCACATAAATATTTCATACCATATTCCCTGATAACGGGTCTCACAATTCCCTTACATAGCACAATACTACAATACCAGACAGCGCGCAGCCTAATCCTAACCTTAATCTTAACCCTATCCCTAACCATAGCTCTATCCTTGTTACGACATCCGCAGATCCGCACATCCGCCGATCCGCTTTTTACCATCGTCCTAATCGTGAGCACCCCCAACTACCTGCTTATTTAGCTAAACAAGCATGAATATAAACATTTTCTTTGACATTATATATACTTTTTTCAGCAACATTAGATTTTCCTTTACGGAACCGGAATGCCTGAGCTGACCGATGCATTATGGGAACTGTGATAAGCCGAATAGCGCCCATCATCCATGTTAAGGGGCGCGACATAAAAACAGCAATAACTTTTTGCCCCGGACATCCCAGAACAGGGCAACTTGTAATTGTGCTACCTATTACTAATACTACCAAAATATCACAAATGCAGCTTGTAACCAATTTTGTCCCGGTTGACTTAGAGAACAATTTTTAACAGCGCGACTAAAAAAAGTTTCCGGATAAACAACGCAGCATAGAATACCAATTTTCATTTTTCAGCATAACTTTCGCTTCGTTTTGGATGACCTAACGGTAACATGTTAGGTGTAGCAGAATGACGAAATCTCAAATCGTCACCTTTACCTTTACCACGGCGTATGATCGTATATAGATGTCTTACACCGTGCCTTACCTTTACCTTCTTCTTCAGCCTTTGAAGTTAGGCCAGGTTGACCTGTTGGCTGTTGAATTATCGAACTTTCTCACCGCTGGAAGGCTGATGTTAGCCAACTTGAGAAAAAAAAGTGATGGCATGCGAAGAGTTATTGGACGGGTGCCGAATGGAAACTCATAGTAAGATTGCTGAATGTGAGACGAAGATTGATGAACTGCTAGAAGAACGCACCAAGCACATGGATAGCACGAATACGGTTGCCGGCAGCACTAGTAGAGACGATCTTGATGAAGAGAGCTGGCCGTACTTGAGTGGCACTCGACAGTGCAACATAGTTGACAAGGATCATGTTAAAAAGATCATTGTAAAGGCAGTCAGCCAGCAGCAAGAGAAGGGCAAGGACTTAGAAAAAGGAAGCACAATATAATTATATACAGAGTTCCTGAGAAACAATCCGATGTATTCGCCGAAAGGAAGGAACACGACACTGAATTTGTTAAAGATCTTACGGACAGTGTGATCAGGTACAAGCTGCAGGATACAGAGATCGATCGCATGTATAGGCTTGGCAGATGGTCTGGGGATGAGCAGGTCGACCGGCCACTCTTCGTGTCATTTAAAGATGCGGAGTTAATAGATCAGGTCATGACAAACATACGTGACTTGAGATTAGCAGATGGCAGATTTAAAGGCATTGGCATCTCTCCAGATCGCCCACCGAAAGAGCGAGAGGAAATCAAGAAAATGCTGGCGGAAGCAAAGACAGATCATGACGCGAATAATCCAGGTGATTCGGAAAACTACAAATTTCTAGTGGTAGGGCAGGGGTCAAGGAGGAAAGTAATAAAGATAAAGATAAAGAAGAAGCAAAGTCCGGTGCAACGGTCAACGTAGAAGTTGTAGATATTAACGAGGAAACTGAACTCTCAGTGAGTCTTGACAACCAATGTGGCAGCTACGAACACTCTCAAGTACAATCCAAACTGGTGTGTTTATATCTGAATGCACGCAGTATAATGGGCAAATTTGACTTATTTACAGCTTGGGTCCATCATTATTCTCCAGATGTTATTGGCATAGCTGAAACTTGGGCAAATGCTGACATTTTGGACTCCGAACTAGGGGTATCAGGATATGATATGTTTCGTCATGACAGACCTGTTAACAGAGTTGGTGGCGGAGTATTATTATACGTCAAGAGTGCATTGCAGGCCTCAGCGTTTGAACCGGGTGTCAGTTTTCCGGAACAAATCTGGTGTAAGATTCCAAACCACAACGGTTGTTTGCTTCACATTGGTGTATGTTATCGAACTCCGAATGGTGACATATTTGGCACTGAAAATCACGACTTGATTCGGGCATTGCTAAATGAACTGGGAACAGCTAAGCATCATTTTGTCCTAATGGGGGATTTCAACTACAGTATCACTGATTGGCCATTGTTACATGAGGAGAATTATAGTTTGGATACAAAACAGTTTTTTGATTGTATGGACGAGAAATTCGAGAATTTTTTTTCTCAGCATGTCAGTTTTCCAACCAGGAACAATGCAATACTTGATCTCATCATCACGGAGGAGCCTGACATGGTTAGTGATCTTACGGATTTAGGGCCATTCGGAAGCAGTGATCATCATGCCTTGCTATGGAAGCTCCCATTTGCGGTCCGGTGGTCTGAAACAAAGAGAATTGTTCATGATTACTCGAAGGCCGATGTACAGGGAATCAGACAACACTTAAGTTCGATTGTCTGGGAAGATATTCTTGTTCCGTCGTCGATGGAGGATAGCTGGAGTGCTTTCTTCAAGGTTCTCCAGGAAGTAGAAAAGAAATACGTCCCTCTGAAAAATACAAATGCTAAGAAGCGGAAGCCAGTATGGATGTCATACAAAGCAGTCAGAGCAATAAAGCATAGGCATAAAGTCTATCAGAAATACAAGAGCGGTCACCACCCGGCATGTGTGAAGGCGAACAAATTAGCCTCGAAGGCAGAGAAGGAATCTAAAAAAACTTCGAAACGAAACTGTCAAAGAATATCAAGGATGATAAAAAATCATTTTTCGCATACGCGCGAAGCAAAGTCAAAAGTAAGGTTAAAGTCGGCCCGGTGATAGATGGTGATGGTAGACTCGTCACTGACTCTGCTGGGATGACAGAAGTATTCAATGAGCAGTTTTCAGCAGTCTTTACAGCCGAGGATACGACCTATATTCCGCCAGCTGATAAATTCTTCAAAGGGGTTGAAGATGAGAAACTAATGGATATAGAAATCACTACCGAGGTTGTGAGGAGAAAATTGCAAGGGCTTCGAGCGGACAAGTCCCCGGGAGCTGATAACATGTCACCAAGGCTATTGAAAGAGATTGCTGATGAAATAGCTCATCCAGCTGCTCTACTCTTCAACCAATCACTTAAGCAGGGTTGTGTTCCATTGGATTGGAGAATAGCCAACGTCACGCCAATATTTAAGAAAGGCAGCAGAAATGATGCTACGAATTATAGACCAGTCAGTCTCACTAGCCAGCTTTCGAAGGTCTTAGAATCTATAATTAGGGATGCAGTCTGTGGTTGAGCACTTGAACAACTATAACCTGATATTGGACTCTCAACATGGTTTTCGGAAGGGAAGATCTTGTATGACAAATCTTCTACTGTTCTTGGATAAGGTGACAGCGGCAGTCGATAGGGGTGAAGGTGTTGACGTTGTATTTCTGGACTTGGCGAAGGCGTTTGATAAGGTCCCACGTCAGCGTCTATTGGCAAAGATCAAGGTTCATGGCATAGATGGAAAGGTGGCAGCATGGATCTCAGCGTGGTTGTCATGGAGAAAGCAAAGGGTGTGTATAGAGGGAATAGCATCAAATTGGCGGTACGTGCTGAGCGGAGTTCCTCAGGGATCTGTACTAGGCCCACTACTGTTTATAATCTTCATCAATGATCTGGAGCTACGAATAATCAATACAGTGCTGAAGTTTGCAGACGACACGAAAGTGTTTGGGTCAGTGTTAAATGAGCAGGATAGGATGGTTTTACAACAGGACCTCCAAAAGCTGAGCGAATGGGCAGATATCTGGCAGATGGAGTTTAATGTTTCCAAGTGCAAGCTTATGCACTTTGGTTCACATAACAGGCAGCTTACTTATCATATGAAGGGGAAACAACTGGAAGAAGTCAATTCAGAGAAGGATCTTGGAGTCATTATTTCAAGTAATCTGAAGGTTGCAGATCACTGTCATCATGCATACGCCACTGCAAACAGAATGTTGGGTCTTCTTTCGCGGACAGTTAAATTTAGGAATGTTGACATCATGGTTCGTCTCTACAAAAATCTTGTACGCCCACATCTGGAATAATCTACATCTATATGAAATCCGC
>Ga0209367_1010798_pt1 | contig 12188 bp, 8 predicted proteins | sample WorMetLIZISLAND2_FD_187412 | JGI IMG/M metagenome (GOLD analysis project Ga0209367, IMG submission 187412) | Marine gutless worms symbiont microbial communities from Max Planck institute for Marine Microbiology, Germany - Olavius geniculatus... ... | reverse complement strand
GGAGAAAAATTTAAATGACAACATCAGATAGCCCGGCCCCGAAAATATGGGGGTAGGTGCAAACAGCATGCAATTATCTTTTACGGGGCCGAGTTATAGCCAATTTTGTCCCAAAATTCGTTGCCATGGCAATGGAGGTTGGCAGGGGAAAAATTTAAATGACACCATCGGATAGCGAGGGCCCGAAAATACGGGGGTAGATGCAAACAGCATGCAATTTTCTTTTAAGGGGGCCGAGTTATCGCCCATTTTGTCCCAAATTTCGTTGCCATGGCAACGTGGGTCAATCAGGGTTAAATATAAATAACACCATTAAATTGGCCTACCCCGAAAACTATACCTAGAACCAAAAATTACAACTTTATCTTATACGTAGCCGGAGTTATGACAGTTTAAAGCATTGTCTAATTTTCCCCATAGGTGCCATTGTAATTTTTCATATTTTTGTGAAAAAATAGGTGAAAATGTTAAATTTTAAATTTTGTAACCCCCAAAAGGCACTTCCTTGCGCGAAACCGAGTCATATGAGCCATCATGCGTTAAAATCAGTTCAGTCGTTTTTCCTGTAGAGGATGGCAAGAAAAAAAGGGAAGGGAAGGGAAAGAAAGCACAAAGTCACGCCAGTGTTATATTTCACCTATTCATGGGGAAGCCCCCCGTAAACGGATTTTCACCAAATTTTGCACATCAGGAGATATACTGACGTAATCATCTGTGCAAATTTTGGTGTGGAAAAATTAAGGGGTTACGGAAATACGAGTGGTCAAATTTTGGAGTTTCCCATTGAAATGGCTGGTCACCCTTACAACAGGGCTGGCGCTACCACACAGCCTGTGATTTAATCACATCACCCAGTTAACCTATAGCTCCTGCCTTCATCGTCTTCTTCAGGCCACCAAGAGACGAATCTCTCATCTCCAGACTTAGGACTTCTTTCTTTAAAACATCCAAAGTTTTTCACTCCAATATGCCCCAAATCACTACCAGCACAAAATAACCCCTTGTAGCCATTTCTGCTATTACATTTGGTTCAAAGTTCACTTTTTACATCATATTATGTAGGCGCTATTATAATCATGCTACAATAGTTGTAAGGAACTCATCTAGTGAATGTCAAAAATTCTGAGACTGCATCAAAAATGGACACTACATGTGACGACGGCAGTGTGAACAAAATTTAATGTTGGTGTGATTCGTCAGTCAATGACTTCAACACCATGGGAATTTGACATGGTTAGGTCAACCAAATTTGATGGCACCATGGGCTGATTGCAATATATGTTCAATATATATGCTGCTATAATGTAATAAATGAAACAAACAAATTACAAAATTACTAAATTACCAAAAATACAAAAAAAATTTAAAAAGTTCACTTTTGCACTGAGTCAACCACGCAGTAATTTAAATGCGACGCCACAGCTGACAGCAGCATTAACGATTAACTGCTCAAACTGCGCAGCACTCATTCATGGATTAGACATGTTTTGAGCTCGTCAGTCAGCTGTTTTGTTGTCTGCTATTTTCAGCACAAAATATTTAATACCATAAGATTATTAGAATTAAGTTAATTAATTAATAATATTATTATTATGAAAAGGTGGGCAATTTAATACTGATAATCACCCCGTGATTTCACAATTTGGAGCATCTGAATTTTACATTGTAGTTCGCTGACATAAATTAGATGAGGTGGAAAATGAGTGTACCTCATATAATTCTATCATCTCAACCATCCATGTGCCAAAAATTATCAAATTTGGTGGAGATTTGACACAGTTCTGACAAAAAAAGTTGGGAAATTATTTTGGGTCATTGCGTTTCATAAAAAAGGGACCCTTTTTGTTTTTTTCATAATTCACTCAAATGATGATTAATTTACACAAAATTTGTACCAGTTGTAGCATCGGAGCAGAGTAGCATCGAAGCAGGGTAGCAACTGATAGCACCAGTTGAGGCTATCAATCTTGTACACGTGACACATTATGACGTCAGCATTACGTCACAACTAGCAAAGAACATTTAATCAATTGCCATATTTTGTTGCAATATTTTGAATTCGTATTTCTTCAGCTACAACTGGTACAAATTTTGTGTAAATCAATCATCATTTGAGTGAATTATGAAAAAAAACAAAAAGAGGTTCCTTTTAATGAAACACTGTGTATATTTCATATAATGCTACATGTAGCAATCATGACATAAGTCATACCCTTTGCCGTGAAGATATCATGAACACGATTCAGATCATAGGCACTCAAATATGCAGGCAATGCACTGAGAACTGGACGTGGTAATGCTGCAAAGTACAGATACAGACATCCAAAAGTTCATTACTATACAAAAAACTAAAATCAAAGAATAATAAACAACCTAACTGTCAGAAGTGTAGTTACTAATAAAAGGGTTGATTTGACTAAGTCTTTGTAAACAGTAAAATTTTGGTCACAACAATGCCTAATGGCAGTGCTAAACTATGCACTCAAGGAAAGCAAGAATAGAGCTGCCTTTATGGCAAGTGCAGCAACCAAGAGTAGTTAGATAATCACAGGCCTGAGCAGTCAACACTGATTTTGGGTGTCTTCTTTGCCCAAGTCTACGATCCACCATGATAGTCTCCATGGCAATCTGGGAACCGTCACTGAAAGTAACCACATTCTGTTTTGGGCTTCTTGTACTCTGATCTTCTGCCAGAAAGACCTTCAGCAACGCTTGCTATCTCCCTGCAAATACTGAAAAAAACTTTTCTACTGACACAACTGCTGTGACTTTAATGGCTGCCAACCAACACCACCGTCACAGTTCCCTGTCAAAACCTGGACCAACAAAACCTGGAACATCAAAACTAGCCCACTACACTAACCCTAACCGTAAACCTTAGACCCCTAAGCCGGCTAGCTGTGAATTTCATGGCCGGCTTAGCATTTTCGCGGCTAAGGTCCCGGCTTAGCCACAATTTTCGCAGGGACAGCAGCTTAGTATTTTCGCTACGTTCATGCAGTTTCCTACATTTTTACACTTATGCAACATTTTTGCATTTTTAACTTTCATTTTGTGAACATTTTCTCTATTTAAAAAAAAACGTTTAGGGCCTACCAAAAAGTCTATCAAAAACTTCAAGAAGCACTTTTGAAATCATCACAGAAACGAATTTATAGGCCACATGCAGATTTTCTTTTTGCTGTAGTTTGCTTAGTTAGTCTAGTGTGATATGCACACAGATGAATTGAAATTGAATAAAATTTGCTCTCTTTCCTCTCTCTCTACCTCCCCAGTTTTGGCTGTACTGCGCCTACAGAATTAGGTATTAGGCATGAAGTTGAACAAATTAAGGCTAACGTTTTTTATTCAACATTTATGAACAGTTTTTGCTGCCACGTTTTTAAGGACTAACATTATTAAAACATTTTTTGGAACGTTTTTACATCTATGCAATGCATAACCAGCATATTTTGCAATGCATTATGCAGTGTGTAAGCTAGTAAGTATTCTGTACATTGTAATTTGTAATACTGTGCGACTGATTTACAGGAAAAGTTACGTTACGGGACGTTATTTCTACGGCGCTTTGTGGTTTTTAGTCACACAAACCAATATTACGAAATTTTTCTCAGCTAAACATGACTTTCACGGCGGCAGTGGCTTAAAATTTTCGTGGCTGGGTCCCGGCTTAGCCGCGATATTCGTGGCAGCAGCGGCTTAGCAAAATCACGGTGCAGCGGCAGCGGCTAAGTCGGTGGCTTAGGGGTGTAGTACTAACCCTAACCTTAAACCTTACCTAACCTTATCCCTAACGTAATCCCAAACCCTTCTTCTTCTTCTTCTTCCTCTTGCGTGTAATGTCGTACACAGCAGATGTGCATGAAGTGACAGAAACAATTGTAGAACTCCAAGAACAAGACTGATAAAAATGTGCAAAATGTGCGGATAAAAAACAGGATGGATCTGATCTGTCCTCCGTGTCAGCATGACACCTGCCAGTCAGGACTTGAACACCTCGATGGAAGGAGACATGACGACAACAGATGACAGGTTATACCATATCTGAATTGTCGCAGGAAAGAAGCTGTGTCTGAAGGTATCAACAGACCCAACTGGAATGCAGTATCTGCTGTTATGTCTTCTTGTGCTCTGCACATTTGGAGTGAGATAGACCGATGCTGGTATCGCAACTTGACTATAAACAACTCTGTACAACATAACGGCTCTGGTCTGAGCCTGCGTTCTTCCAGCAAGCTCCATTCAAGTTGCTGCATCATTAACCCTAACCCTATATACCAATCCCTAGCCCTATCTCAAACCCCAATTCCATCCCTAACCCAACCCTATCCTTAATCTTATTTCCTAAACCTAAGCCTTCTTGTTCTTCTTTTCCAATAACGCACATATCCTCTTGCGAGTAATGTCGTGCATGAGCCTATATCACTAGCCTATATCACTAAGCCTATATCACTGTTTCCAGGTTTTGTCAATCCAGGTTTTGTTGGGTCACCCACCACCACAAAGTAGCTGTATAGCTGTTTCCCCACCTTGCCTGCCTCGCCCAACTCACCTGCATAGTTTAGCATGGCCCTGCCATAATGGCCTGCTCACATCAGCAAATGTAAATATTTTAGCACTACATACCTTCAAATTCAGACACTTCAAAGAGAGTGGCATTAGCACCGGTGCAGTCAAGACACAGCTCCTGTAATGTGTACATCTACGCAACAACAACAACAGAACGATGCAAACACTGAATCGTAATTATTACATCACATTAATCTGTGCAAGATGAATGTGGCAAGTTTACCGCCATACCCTATGACATCTGTCAAACCACGCATAACGTGTCTAAATTCTTCTTTCTGTAACAGAGTTGTGTCACACTGGAACTCACTGTCATCTCATATTGTTGAAGATGATACAGTTTCAACCTTCAAGAAGCGTCTCGTGAGCGGGCATTCAAAGCTGCCGACAAGAAACAAGTATAGAAAGTAAGTGCAGATCCTTTCTAAAATATCGCAGCCGAAAAGTGTCAAGTACAACTGCGTACTGTATAATACCGATAACTAACCACCGTAAGTCGCTTTTATTGCAGACAATGACAAAAAACACAACTTCACCGATAAGTCACAAATAAAATGTAAACAAAAACATCAAAACATAGAATATAAATAACGAAATTCGAAAATAGTGATGGGCCAAATTCTCGAAATATTAAATGTTAAAAGGTGGTGATATAGCCCTTAATGGGACACTCATCTCAGAACTACGGAGCGTCACCTGCCGTATGGGATCACACAGTATTACCTGCCACCTGACACAGGTGAACGCGCCCTGCCTTAACCCCAGCCAGATAGGCCGGTACTCAATTTACCTACCCCGGAGGGATGGAAGGCTGAGTTGACCTAGGCGGCTGGTTATATACCTAGATGGTTTACCTGCCTGCAGGCAGTCACCCATCGCAGTACTAACTGGGCCCGGCGTACATGCAGTAATTAACTTCGATTACTTCGTTGATCGAATCAAACGTGTTACCACTACACGTACGCCTCCCCAGCGGATCGATTTGACTAACGGTTAGTAATTGCAAACATTGCAAATTTGCAATCCCGTCATACAGAGATCTCGTTTTCGGAATTAGGCTTACAAATGTATTGTGGCTAAACGGTAGGTCGTAGATGCAAATTTTTACACGAATAATTAGCCATGTCATAAACCTATAGGCATGCAAAATTTTACCGTAAATTTTGCATTAAAAAGCAAGGGGAACGTTTTTAAATTCGGGGTTATTGAATGAAGTGGGGTAGGAAAATGTGCGTTTTTCAACGGAAAACTGTCTGGGAAATGGTGTGAGATACGGCCATGCAGTTACCATTAATCAATAATAGGAAGTAGTATACACCCTTTTATTACATGCAAATGAAACGAAAATCATCGACCTTAGATGACCTTGAAGGTCACTGCCATTTAAGCAGTATACGGTGGGCTATAGCGACAGCGGAGTTTCTTGTTGCAATAATGTGCAGCAATAAAATGCAAAAGAAAGAATGATGCATAAGATTTTCTTCGTAGGCCATAATTTGCTGTCCACAGGCTTCGCTAGCCGTACACTAAACCAAAAAATCTACAAATCTAAAAAATATAATAAGTTAATTAATTAATAACAAAATAAAACCTATACATAGTAGTTTCTTCAAACTTAGCTTGTTTTCCAGCTGATGACATAACACTTACAGTGACACAAATAGGAAAAGTATTGCACCCGGCACCCGTCCACTCCCTTTTCAAGATTATTAATCACTTCTTTTCAGAAGCTGAAAATTGTGCATGTGGTTCAGCAAACACATTTGCAGCCACTATAAACACATTTTCTGGGATCTTAGTTCGTCCAATGGCATAATTATTTGGGGCTCCACCCAAGTCCCACTGAGAGAACTTACAGCACTCCCACCTCTGGCTGTACGTAAATAGGGGCAGCAAGTTCCCTCCCCAATAAGAACCCAGACCCCTCTCTCAGCCTTCGGCCTTAAACTTCAGCCCCAACTGACATCAGGAGTGCACCCTGAGACAAATACCCAGCTATGCCACTGTAGTGCCAACACATCAGTGTTATCAAGTTGCCTAGTGTATAACAGAAACTTACATTGGCCGAATGCTCCAGCTTTAGCTGTACAAGTTAACTCCACTGACCTTTAACCTCTATGATTGAAAATTAGCAAACTGCAGATTCAGACTACTCCTACCCTAAAACATTCACACAAATTTTTTTGTTATTTTTAATTTACAGGACCCTGTCTGAGCAGACAAATGGACAAGACCTGTAATGTGGCTTAATAGGATGGCCGCATAATAAGCTACTGACGTTCTCCATGTAACAGGCTGCAGCTACTATGCAGATCAGCATAAGTAATGTTGTTTATAGCAATTAGTACCACACAGAATCAATCTGACATGCAATCCACAATAAACATATATTTTTCACTGCACAGTTGACTATAACATAGCAACATACACTATGACTGTGTATGTTACTCCATGCCATGGTGGCAAATATTTTATTGACATGCTAATGTCCACAGGAACTGTGAAACTGCAAATGTGAATATTAGACAAAATCTGCATACAGTTAAACATGCAGTTGTAACATAACACATTATTAAACTTTTAGTTTGAATAATTCATATCAAACAACATGCACCATGATGCACGTTTGAAAACGTAATTTGCCATTTTGCACTGACTGCACATTGAGTACAACTTACTGCTAAGGCAAACAAAACATCTGTGCAGCAAAACTTTGCACAAATGCAGTATAGTAAACAGACAGCAGTAAAGGTAAACAACAAGTTCTAATGTATCTTAACAAACAACCAAGCATGACCTTACTTTACACAAATAAATTACTTACTTATTTACAATATTATAAATAATGTTATCAGTTACCAGATTGTACTTTCCATTTTAAATCTGAGAGTCATACAAAAATTGACTTGTCAAGTTAAATGGTTCCAGGGAAAATTTTTTTTACCTGTTTATTGTGTACTTCATGTATGACTTGAATAATACTGATAATAATAATAATGATGATGATGATGAATATTCAACAATTACAGATTACAGACAAAAACAATTAAATAATTAGAAGGCGCTCGTTAGAGTGCATATGTCCGCCAATTCGTGTACACAGACAGACAGACAGATGGACGGACACACAACGATGGACAGATTGACCAATCTCATAATCTCCTCCAATTCACTTCGTTCCATTGGTGAAAATAATAAATTAAACCAAAGTAACAATTATCAGATATCGCACACAGACACACAAAACATCTAATCTATACAAGAAATTTATATGGTCATATATGGCACAAAAAGTGTCATTTCCAGCACCATAATACTCTGCCACTACATGTGCCACAGGAATGTGCAGATAAAATAAAATAAGCATGTTTGTATATAATGCTAAAAATTTAACTTTTGTGGACTAAATTGCTGACATTTTATACTGTCAAAATGCACACACAAACTGCCATTTTTCAATGGTAATTTTGGGGTATACCGGTGTAACTGGCAAACACAAAAATGCTCATAACAGTTTACCTAACGGCACTGCCAGTGAAAACTAACAGACAAAATTTGCAGCAAATGATAACAAAACCGTACTGTGCTCTAACTGCCAACAACAACCGTGAAACATCACTTTGCCTTCTTCGCTAATGCGCTAAAGCTTCTTCTCAAACTCGGAAATGATCCAGTCGTTGATTTGGTAAAACCGAGGATCAGACAATCGCAGAGCAGTTCTCTTGTACGTATAGTAGTACAGCACGGCACCTGCAGTAACACATGCAATAATTATAGCAAACGTTAAATTAAAAAAGCAGTGCTGGGACAGCATGAATCTCAACTGAAATGGTGCTGACATCTGGGGAACATGATGGACAGCACTATGCAAGTCTGACGTGGATTCAGGAGCCCTAGATCAAAATCCTATAGCAGATCACAACCAGAATTTAAGGAATTTGTTACTGAACAACTTGCCAACCCTCCATACAATTTCAACAGTCCATTCGTAACTCGCTGGAAACACAGCAAAATTTTGCCATTTGACCCTATATTTTAATGGTAAAGAATCTTGCATTGTGATCCAGACTCCACAAATGACTAAAGATCACCAAGAAGATCTAATCAGTTTCTCAATGGGCCATGCACAACGACTGCACAAAAATTCCACCAATATCCATAACTATTTGGTTATTCAGCGCAGATGCTGACAAAACACAGACAAACAGACCTCTGCCTTCTTCAACAGAGAAAATTTAATGGTTCCAAAGGATTTTGTTTTTGACAAAAAACTGATGAAACGACGAAGACTGGCAGTCATGACAAAAATATTGATTTTTGACAAAATTTATTAAATTTTCACCTTTTGACAAATGAAAAATGCCATTTTAGTGGCAAAATTATTTGAAGCCTATTTATCATAAAAAGCACTCAATTTTGGATGGCATCAAAAGGCGAAATTCGAGATTCTTGTCAAAATTTTTTTTAAAGTTTGCACTTTTTGACAAATGAAAAAAGCAAAAGCCAAAAGACTCAAAACTGCTTTGGCAAAACTTTGTAAAGTAAGTTAACAGCATAAATTCAGTTAACAGCAGTTAAAAGACCTTATTTTCGGATGGCGAAAAATGGCAAAATTCAGAATTTTTGGCAAACTTTTTGACAAAATGTGCATTTTTTGACGAACGAAAAATGGCATTTTTGGCAACAAAATTTTTTGAAGCCTAAAAATTTGTACTCATAATTTGTAAATGTGCAGCACAAATCAAGCACAGCGCAAATATGTGGTCCAGCAGTCACTAAGCACACAACGAAAGTTAGGAGACAGCGGTCACAAACAAAACTTCAGACACAGTCAGCGCTTAATTACACTAGTAGTAAGAGTGTCTGTTATGAACAGTGTGATGACATTCCAGACAACAGGTGATTAAATGGAGAAAGCATGCTCTACAACTGTTAAAAGAAGCTGATAAAAAAGTGAGAAGCTTGGTAAAGAACGAATAAATACCAAATGAAACTGAACTGGCATACAAACTAAATATAAGTAAGTATGTAACTTAGAAGCACCCGGAAAGCATAAACCCCTGGTGAGACTAGTGCTGCTACCTGGGCAAATAAAACCGACTTAACATAATCACAACCAGACTGCTAGATCACTTAATCACTTTGTCCATGGGCGAAACCCACACTACACAAGATTTCAACACAATCCGGTCTCAATTTTTTGAGTTTCACCGATTACACCTATTAGTAATTTATTAATAATATCAGCAACCATGTCAACTAAAACTACACAAATATGCAACAGCACAGAGTAAGCATGTCAAGATATTATTATTTGTTATCAGCATACAGGCATTGCCTGGTGGGATCATTATGACAACAAATTAAACTGTAATACATTATTTATTCAAAATTACAAAAAATAAATGAAAAAGGAATGTAGCACACATACATGTTCGCTGGATGATAAATAGTGCCAGGAAACCTGACGTATACATTGTCACAAAGGGGTTGTCCCACAAAACAGTCTGTTTATATCACGTGCATATCGGTATGAACATTGAATCAGCAGTACATTATGATAAAAATGCTGTTAATTGTAAAAAAATATTTCTATACACAAACTGACCACTATTTATTATTAACATTTCACTTTAGCTTAGCTAACATTCCACTATTTATTTCCTGTTATGCACATTTTTTCCTATTATTGTCAGTTAAATAATAACAATTTATGAATCTTGTAAAACTGTCTCTCCCATCAGATTTTTTAGGAAATCAAAGTTAAGCAAATAACCATGAAAATTCATAGAAAAGTCAAAAATTTAAAATACCATTCAGTGCTGATACATATTGCTCATCGCTGTCAGTCTGTTGTGTTCAAGTAAAAAAGATGAAATAAAATAAACAATAAAAGTTTTATTGGAGTAATTTCATCTGAATTATAATAAATAACAATAGAGCTACTGATAATGCCAAATTGACATCAGCGATATCAAAAACTGTATATATCTGTGTCATGTTTTGCTAACAAGGCTGAGGCCACTCATGATGCTTATAATATTAACAGATATGTTGTGTTGTCATTAAAGCATGGTAATGGCTTGTGAGTGGTAATAATAAACTGTAATGACACTTTCTGTAATCAGTTGAGAAAAAATACTATATTTGCTTGCTTGCAATGTACATTTTGCCCAAAAAATTCTTGCAGTAACATTATGCTTTAACTACTAATTTTTGTATAAAAAATACTCAGAAGTTACCACAACTGTCGTGGTGAACTGATATCACTAACATACTACACATTGCATGGCCAATAAACGACAAATTCTAAACACTAAATTGAACAACGGAAAAGTATATACTTACAAGTTTCCACACATGCAGACCAATTGAAAGACCAAGATAGACCAAGACAAAAAGAATAGTTGCTTTAAATTTAGAGATCAGAATGTTGACCAGACCAGCTTGAAATATGTATGTGTTGAAGAATAGCAAAAATACAATGACGACAGCAAACAGAATGCACACGTCTTGAATTCTAAAACAAATAACAATCCACTATAAAAACTTTCAACCATATCTTGCTTTAAAATGTATATTCTGTTGCTGCAGAATTTTTGGTAAACAGACAGTTTACCAAACTGTAACTGCTACTGGAAATACAATGCAATGCTACAATAATATTAATTATACCACTACCACAAAATAAAGAAAAATACAAAAAAATATCAAAAACTAAAACATGTAAATAAACTGCGGAAAGCTTTATAACTAAAACTACTATTATTTAATCAGATTACCAGTAAAGACAAAAATGTGTGGCAATGCCTGTATTGAAATGATATTCTGCAGAAAGTGCTGGGTATGCCTGAAAGTTACATCTGTAGGAAATCATAAGCGCCAATATGAATCACAGTTTTAGTAACAAAACCACTGAGAATAACTAAATGTGCAATGACTAAAATGATATCAACTTCAGCTTGCGAAAATGTGAGCTATAAGAAGTCACACTGTATACCACCACAAGAGCAGATTACCCTCCACTAACTTTATCATTACAGCAACATGCAGAAAAATACAAATGAGATCAAAAAACTGGAACACCTAACCCAGAGCATTTGGCAAACTGAAATACAGTACAGGAAATAAATGATGAAATGCTATACTTACATGCAGAGGACAAGCAGCACAATGGGCTTAAAACGAGCCAAGTTTGCAAAGGAGTTGAAGAGCAAATCAACAATGAGCAGAAAATACTGCAGATATAGGATCCACTGGTAGCGACTCACCAGCATTCTGACCATTAATCACTTTCACTGTACAGTCTATGCAAACACAAAAAACAGTAACCACTACAAGCATCCTCAGTCACAGCACAAAGCTTTTCCCCATACTATTGTTATCATTATGCTATATTTTTGTTGGAGTTACCACCCCCCCCCCGGTATCTTGAAATCAACAATGTTCCTATTTAACTTCAAGATTTGTTTAATAACTTATGATTATGTTACACTAAGGTCCGGTTTTTCCATCTCCAATCAAATCAAATTTGATCTCCGATTTACTGATCTTCGATTAACTTGATGTTCAGAATTGATCGTCGATCAACTGTGTTTCGTTTTTCCATGCATTTTCGA